>ERZ1049444.332-NODE-332-length-48431-cov-7.644969_pt1 | contig 48431 bp, 40 predicted proteins | sample MGYA00383101_ERZ1049444 | MGnify/ENA primary metagenome ERZ1049444 (study PRJEB29581, sample SAMEA5548371) | metagenome | biome: marine; feature: coastal; material: water | depth 50 m | study: Short-term variability in the microbial, nano- and picoplankton... | reverse complement strand
GATGGCAAGCCGATTGGGGCGATGAACCGCCAATCCGCGCTTGATATTCTTTTGGGCAAAGCTTAATGGCGGCGCAGTCTGATATAGCGCAGGCGCGCGATCCTAATGGATCCTATCAAAGACAGGTCTTTGGGCTGCTCGCGGTCGCTTTTATCTTAACGATCGTACAATGGTTCGGTTTTTTGCCTGCATCGCTGCATCGGGTGCCAGAGTTTTTATTGCCGCCGCTCGAGCTTATTCTTGATACGACGTTTAATTTTGTCAAAGAAGATATGGGTTTGATCTATGCCACGCGCTTTCTGACCGAAGGGCTGCAATGGGTGCTTGATGTCACCGCCAATCTTTTGTTTGGCAAACGGCGCTGGCCCAATATAGGGCCGATCCCCTGGACCGCTATTGCGGCTGTGGCGGGGATTGTCGGCTACTATTTGGGCGGGGTGCGGCTGGCGGTTTTGGCGCTGGGTACCTTTGTCTGGACGGCGCTGCTCGGCCAGTGGAAACTGGCCATGGAAACCATGTCTGTGCTGGTGGTTGCCGCGCCTTTGGCCTTTACCATTGGCCTCCTGCTGGGCATCGCGGCTTGGAAAAACAAAGCGGTGGATCAAACCTTGCAGCCAATCCTGTCGGTTTTGCAAACCCTGCCGTTTTTCACCTATCTGTTACCCGCGGTGATCTTTTTCAAAGTCGGCCCGACAGCAGGCGCGGTTGCAACCACGGTTTATGCCATTCCGCCAATGATTTTGATGACCACGCTGGGGCTGAAAAAGGTCAGCACCGAAGTGGTTGAAGCTGGCTATATGTCCGGGTGTTCGCGCTGGCAGATGTTGCGCTATGTTTATATTCCTTCGGCACGCACGGAAATTCTGGTGGGCGTTAACCAGGTGATTATGCTCTGTCTGGCGATGGTGGTTCTGACCTCTTTTATCGGGATGCCGGGCCTTGGCGCAAAATTGCTGGCGATGATGGGCAGTTTTAAAATTGGCCGCAGTTTTGAGATTGGGATCACGATTGTTTTGCTTGCCATCACACTGGATAGGCTGTCCAAAGCCTGGGTGGCCAAACAACCGGTGCATTTTGAAAAAGGCACCAATTGGTTCGTGCGCCATAAATATGTTGTCATGGGGTTTGCAGCCTTCGTCGGGTTTGTAATTGTGGCGCAATTTTGGGAACTTGCCTCAACCATAGGCCGCAAGCAGCATTTCAGTCAGGGCAAAGAGCTGGATAATTTCATCAAGCACACGGTTCTGACCAATGAATACCTCAAAGCGGCCACCTATTCGATCCGCTACTTTATGAATGTTTTCATCCTGATACCGTTTCGAAACTTTCTGCTGTCGATCCCCACACCGGCTTTTATAATCGGGATTATCCTTTTTGCATGGCGGGTGGCAGGGCCGCGGCAGGCGCTTTATGCTTTTGCGTTTTTTACCTGGGTCGCGCTGAGCGGATGGTGGGACCGTTCGGTGATCACCATCTATTATGCGCTGTCCTCAACAGCGGTGGCCCTTGTGATCGGTATTCCTTTGGCGGTCTGGGGGGCTGGGCCACCTGCACAGCGGATTAACTGGTCCAATGGATTGAATTCAACGGTGCTCATCGGCGTGATCAGCCTGCTGTTCCGGCGCTCCTTCATTGCTTTTATGTCGCTCATTGCGGCCGGTGTTTCACGCTATATCCTGTGGTCCTGGGGTCTGTTTGGAGAAGAGCCTCAGATATGGGCGTACCGCACGGCGTTCTGGCTTTTGTTTGGCGCAAGCTTTTACATCATGTGGCGCTATGCAGGGCAAATGCTGCGCGATGTGTTTTTGCTGCTGGTGTCGGATTCTGCGCAGACCTTTCCGAGCTTTGTCTATCTTATCCCGGCGATTATGCTGTTTGGAATTACAGATATCGCGGTGATTTTTGCGATCATGATTTTCGCCATGGTGCCCTTGATCCGCTACACCATAGAAGGGCTGCGCAATGTGCCGCCTGAAATGACCGAAAGCGCTGATATGTCGGGCGCCACGCGCAGCCAAAAGCTGTGGAAAGTGCAATTTCCACTGGCGTTGCCCACCATGGCGGTCGGCTTCAATCAGGCATTAATGTTTGCCTTTTTCATGACCATGATCGCAGCGTTCATCGGCACTATTGATGTGGGCCAAGAGTTGCAACGCACCTTGGCCGGCACCGATCTGGGCAAGAACTTTGTGCTTGGTTTGAATGTCTCTTTCATGGCTTTGACGTTTGACATGATCATCATGAAATGGTCGCAAACACGCAAAAAAGCCCTAGGTCTGGGATAAGGGGGATTTGATGACCGAGCAAATGGTATTTCCAAAACCCAAATCAATCTCGGGGGTGATTACGCCGGGTCTTCCGGTGCTGCCTGCCGGGGTTGAACGCCACCCCATTCCGGGCGGCGGCAGCCGCGCTGTGCCGATTTTTGCCGGAGATGAAATTACGCTTCAGGACACAGAAGGCCTGCAGCCCGCAGAGATGGTGTTTTATGCCCCGGACCGGCGCTCGGATGCCGGTATGATTGGCGCCGAAGGCGGGCGTGATCCTTCGGGGCTCAAGGCCTCTCTTTTGCAGCATGCATCCGGCCGGCAGGTGATTTATGCGCTCGACAAGGCTGGTTTTGATCTGGCGCAGGCTGATGGCACGCTGGTCTTTGCCGAAGGCTCGCGCCCGGGTGATACAGCCAGTTTTACCGCCTCGCAAGACGGGCTTTTGATTGTCTGTGCGGCCGGCGGCGCGATGGAGGCGCATGAGCAATGGGCCCCGACCGAGATCGTGCTGTTTGTTAAACGGCTTACACCGTTGCTGCGCAAAGGCGATGCGATCATGCCCGATCCGCTGGCCGACCCTTTGGTGGATATTAATATTCAGCCGGGCGATGCAAAGCCCTATGAGGTCAAGGCCGGTGAATTTATTCAGGTCGTGGATGTTCAGGGCCGTGAATGCAGCGATTTTCAGGCCTTTTCCCGGCGTGCGCTCGACAGCGGACTTGAGCGCGATATTGATCCGACAACCACCCGTTCGTTGATGGGCTCGCTCTATCCCGCGCCGGGATTGCACGCCAAGTATTTTTCCGTGGATCAAGAGCCGCTGGTTGAAATTATTCAAGACACTGTCGGCCGCCATGATACCTTTGGGCTGGCCTGTACGGCGCGCTATTATGAAGATTTGGGCTATCCGGGGCATGTGAATTGCTCTGATAATATCACCCGCGAACTGGCCGCTTTTGATATCCGCCCGCGGGTCGGATGGCCGGCAATCAACTTTTTCTTCAACACGATTTTGGATGACACGCACGCGATCTCGATGGATGAGCCGTATTCGCGCCCCGGTGATTATGTATTGCTCAGGGCTTTGACGGATTTGGTATGTATATCAACAGCTTGCCCATGTGATATTGATCCAGCCAATGGCTGGAACCCGACCGATATTCAGGTTCGAACTTACAAAGAATCCGAAGATTTCAAGCGCTCGATTGGATGGCGCAAAACCCCGGGGGCTGATATGGAAGAAACGAAAAAAACCGGCTTTCATGACTGTTTTGCGCGTCACACGCGCAATTTCGTCGAATATGCTGGCTACTGGTTGCCCCAAGATATGACCAACCATGGCAGCATTGCTGAATACTGGGCCACGCGCGAGCGGGCGGTGATTATGGACCTATCGCCCCTGCGAAAATATGAGGTCACCGGCCCCGACGCCGAAGCGTTGATGCAGCTGTGCGTCACCCGCGATGTCAAAAAAATCCCGGTGGGCGGCATTTCTTATACGGCCATGTGTTATGAACACGGCGGTATGATTGACGACGGCACTGTGTTTCGTCTGGGCGAGACCAATTTCCGCTGGATCGGCGGCAATGATCAGTCCGGTCTGTGGCTGCGCAAACAAGCGCAAGAGCGCGGCATGAATGTCTGGGTGCGCAGCTCGACCGATCATCATTGCAACGTCGCTGTGCAGGGACCGAAGTCGCGCGATATCCTAAAAGACATCATCTGGACGCCGCCGCATCAGCCAACGGTGGAGGAACTGCCTTGGTTCCGCCTGACGGTCGGGCGGCTTGGCGACTTTCATGGTCCCTCTGTGGTGGTCAGCCGCACAGGGTATTCTGGCGAGCTGGGCTATGAGGTGTTTTGCCATCCCAAAGACGCCACAGAAGTCTTTGACGCCATCTGGCAGGCTGGTGCTCCACACGGAATGTTGCCCCTTGGTTTAGGGGCGCTGGATATGGTGCGCATTGAAGCCGGTCTTATTTTCGCCGGATCGGAATTTGATGACCAGACAGACCCGATGGAGGCCGGCATCGGTTTTGCCGTCCCTTTGAAAAGCAAAACCGATGATTTTATCGGCCGCGCTGCGCTTGAACGGCGCAAAGCGCATCCGCAAAAGAAACTGGTCGGGCTTGAACTTAGCGGCGGTGTCGTGCCCACGCCGGGCGATTGCGTGCATATTGGCAAGCCGCAAATCGGCGAGGTGACATCTGCGCTAAAATCGCCAGTTCTGGGCAAAGTTATTGCCTTGGCCCGCCTTGATATCGCCCATGCCGAGATCGGCACCGAGGTCGAGGTCGGACGCCTAGATGGCGACCAGCTACGGCTAAGCGCAACGATTGTCCCGTTTCCGCATTTTGATCCTAAAAAAGAACGGGTCAAAGGCAATTACGCGGCGGCAGAGCCTGCCCAAGTGTGATAGGGGGATGACAAAGCCAGCGCTGCGGCAGATAAAGGCCTTTCTACTATAAGCGGTACACATCCTCGATGAGTGTTTTTTTTGGAATTTTCGCCGCCTTGTCATGGGGCGTGCATGACCTTTTGGTGCGTCAGGTGACGCAGCGGATGGGCACCAGCACTGCGCTTAGCTCTGTTTTGGCGTTAAGTATGCTGCTTTTGTTTCTGGCGTTGCTGATTACGCCCGAGGCTGATTTCACAATCACTAGCCAAGGTTTAGGGCTTTCTGTTCTCTCTGGGCTGACCTTTGCTGTGGCTTCATTCAGCCTCTATCGGGCGTTTGAAATTGGCCCCGTGCGTTTGGTGGCGCCGATTATTGGGGCATATCCGGTGATTTCAGTGGCTTGGGCGTCTATATTTTCCGCGCCGATCCCCTTAAGCGATTGGCTGGCTGTTGGGGCAGTGGTGACCGGTGTCGGGTTGGTGGTGGCCCTGTCGGAAAAACCTCAAGGCGCTGCTCGAGCCAACACAGGCAGAGCGGTCCTTTGGGCGTCCCTGTCTGCTGCGAGCTTTGCCTTTACGTTTATTTTTGGCCAGCAGGCGGTTTTTAGCGGCCATCCGCTGGCGTTGAACCTTGTGACCCGCTGCGTTGCCTTTGCTGTCATATGCCTTGTTGTGCTGCGCAGCGGCGGATTTCAAAGGCCGCCGCGCGCGGCGCTTCCGCTTTTGGCGTTGATTGCGGCGCTTGATGCTTTGGCGCTGGGTCTTGTGCTTCAGGCCGGCGCGCTGAGCCAACCTGAATATGCATCGGTTGCGGCCTCGACCTTTGGGATGGTGACGATAATTCTGGCATGGGCGTTTTTAAAAGAAACGATGCGTCCGGGCCAATGGGCCGCTGCCGCCATGGTGTTTGCGTCTATCGCGTATTTAGGTCTGTGATCGGGGGCGTTCAGTCCGTAAAACGCACCTTGCCGATAAAGCCAAGGTTGCGGTTGCGCTGGGCATAATCAATGCCGTAGCCAACAACAAATTCATCCGGGATTTCAAACCCTGTCCAATCGGCTTTGATCGGCACTTCGCGCCGTGTGGGCTTATCGAGCAGCGCAATTGATTTCATCCGCGCTGGCCCGCGGGATTTGAGCAGGCCAATGACATGGCTGAGGGTAAAGCCGGTATCGACGATATCTTCGACCACCAAAACATCGCGGCCTTCAATCGCGCCGCGCAAATCTTTTAAAATCCGCACTTCGCGTGAACTTTCCATCCCGTCGCCATAAGACGAGGCCTCTAGGAAATCCACTTCCACCGGCAAATCCAGCTCTCGCACAAGGTCGGCGATAAAGACAAATGATCCGCGCAGAAGCCCGACCACGATGAGCTTGTCAGTGCCGTTGAATTCATCGTGAATTTCGCGGCAAAGCTCTTCGACCCGCGCGGCAATCGTTTTTGCTGAAATCATTTCATCGATGACATAAGGACGCTGCACAATGTTACCCTCTTGATTTTCCCGCTCAACAATACGTATTCAGAAGCAAGTGTCACGCGCAAAAAGAAACTCAATGCCAAAACATTCCGAAACCAAGCATCTTTCCTATACTGCTGAGCAGATGTATGCCCTTGTGGCTGATGTGGGCAGCTATCCTCAGTTCTTACCGTGGTGTTCAGCAGCGCGCATCCGCTCGCGCCAACCGCAGCCCGAGGGTGAGGTTATTGAAGCCGATCTGGTGATCAGCTTTAAGGTTTTTCGCGAACGCTTTGGCAGCCGTGTGACGCTTTTTCCCGATGCGTTGAAAATTGATACCGAATACCTTGACGGGCCTTTTCGCTATATGCGCTCGCATTGGGCGTTCCGCCCTGACGGCGCGGGCTGCGAAGTGGATTTCTTTGTGGATTTTGAATTTAAAAATGCGCTGTTGCAGGGCATTATCGGGGTGGTGTTCAATGAGGCCATGCTGCGCATCGTGCGCGCCTTTGAGCGCAGGGCAGCAGAACTTTACGGGCCATAAAAAAGGCGCGCAGAGCAAGCTGCGCGCCATCTAGTTTCCACACAGGAGAGGTCTTAACTGCTCATGTCATAGGCACGTTCGCCGTGGACACTGAGATCTAGTCCGTTGGTTTCGGTTTCTTCATCCACGCGCAACGGCGTGAAAGCCCCGACAACCTTGATTAAAATAGTGGTCACGATAACGGTAAAGAGACCGACGATGACCAGACCGCCCAATTGCGCCGCCCATGCGCCGGCGCCGAAGAGGGCAATCATAATGGTGCCGAAGATACCGCCGATACCGTGCACTGCGAAGACGTCCAGCGTGTCGTCAATCTTCAGCATATTGCGCACTACATTCACGCCTTCTTGGCACAGTACCCCAGCGATTGCGCCAATGACCAAGGCTTCGACCGGGCCTACAAATCCCGACGCTGGGGTGATGGAGGCCAGACCCGCGATGGTGCCCGTCACCAGCCCGACCAAAGAGGCCTTGCCATATTTGAACCGCTCCCAGGCGGCCCAGCTTAATGAGGCAGTGGCTGCGGATATATGTGTGACGGTCAGCGCCATGGCCGCGCCGCCATCTGCTGCAAGCTGCGAGCCGCCGTTAAAGCCAAACCAACCGACCCAAAGCATGGCTGCGCCGATCATGACATAGCCGGGGTTGTGCGGCGGTGTGGTTTTATTTTTGCGCGCGCCCAAGAAAAACGCCAAGACCAAAGCGGCAAGACCAGCGGTTTCATGCACAACAATCCCGCCGGCAAAGTCCCTAACACCGATGGCGCCCAGAATACCGCCATCGCTCAGCATGCCGCCGCCCCAAATCCAATGCACCACCGGCGCATAGCACAGCAGCATCCAAAGGCCTGAGAACACCAGAACAAAACCAAAGCCCACGCGCTCGACGTAGGCGCCAACGATCAAGGCGGGTGTGATAATGGCAAAGGTCATCTGAAAGGCGAAAAATAAAACTTCTGGCAATGTCCCGCTAAGGCTGTCAGCGGTGATGCCGGATAAAAACATTTTGTCCAATCCGCCCCAATAGCCGCTGGTGCCGCTGCCAAAGGCGATTGAATAGCCAAAGGCAAGCCACAGCACGCTCATGAGGCAGGCAATGGCATAGCAATGCATGAAAACGCTGAGCACATTGCGCGCGCGGACCAACCCGCCGTAAAACAGGGCAAGCCCCGGCAATGTCATAAACAGCACAAGCGCTGTGGCGACGATAATCCAAGCGGTGTCCGCTCCGTTCATTTGAATGTTCCTCTCTGATGCACTTTCTTGAGGCAAAGACCCCAAAAGCGATCAAAAACAAAGCAAATGATGCAAAACAGAGCGCTGCGATAAGGGGTTAGACATTAAAAGCGTAAAATTTGTGCAACGAAATTCTCAAAAGATGTAAAATTAGGCGGAAGTTCAATGGCTTTGGAGCGCCTGAATAAGTGTTGCCAGGGCATGGTCGCGCGCTGCAATGCGGACGGCATCGCGGCCCTTGGCGCCAAATTCGATGGTTTCGCTGGTCACAGCGCCGCCAGAGATAGCCAGCCCAAAGCAGACGCGCCCTTCGGGTTTGTGTTCGCTGCCGCCCGGTCCGGCGATACCGGTGATCGCCAGCGCGATATCGCCGCCTGAGCGTTCAAGCGCGCCGCGCGCCATGTCTTTGGCCACCGGCTCTGAAACCGCCCCATGGCGCTCCAAAGTATCCGCAGACACGCCAAGCAGTTCAATTTTTGCCGCGTTCGAATAGGTCACAAAACCGCGCTCAAAGACGGCTGAGGATCCGGGCAGGTCAGTCAGCGCCGCAGCCAGCATCCCGCCGGTGCAGCTTTCTGCAACTACAATCTTCCGCTTTGCCTGCGACGCCAGTTGTAAAATAGTGTCACGCATGAGGTTATAGTCCTTACCAGATAGCGGTCATGATTATCACGCCCGTGCCCGCAAAAATTCCCGCAATACAATCATCTAGCATTACACCCAAGGCATCATTGCGTCTATCAGCCCAGCCTATTGGCCCAAGCTTTGTGATATCAAACAGGCGAAACAGCACAAAGGCGGCAACCCATTCAGGCCAAAGCGCGCCAGAGTGTGCATTTGAAAAAGACATTGCAAAAGCCAAGGGCAGCAGGGCAATCCACTGACCCGCCACCTCGTCGATCACCACTTCAGAGGGATCATGCGATGCGGCGGCGCGGATATAGTTTTCCGTGGCCCACCATCCTACAAAAAATATTGCGGCAGTGAAGACAATAACCCCAGCAAAGCCAAGAAGTTGATAGGTGGCCCAGAACAGCGGCAGCGTGGCCAGTGACCCCCATGTGCCGGGGGCAGGACGCAGATGGCCAATGCCAAAGAGTGTAGCGATGGGCGCGCTCATGATTTATACAGCGCGGCAGTTGCCATCGCTGCGATCCCTTCTTGGCGGCCGGTAAATCCCAAACGCTCGCTGGTGGTGGCTTTCACACTGATGCGTGTTGGCTCTATATCTATAATCTTTGCCAGATTGGCTTGCATGGCAGCCGCGTGCGGTCCTATTTTGGGCAGTTCGCACACAATTGTGCAATCTATGTTGCCAATGTCAAAGCCCCTTGCGCGCACCAACTCTGCCGCATGCGATAAGAACACCGCACTTGCGGCACCTTTCCATTGTGGATCTGAGGGCGGGAAATGCCGGCCAATATCGCCCTCGGCTATAGCCCCATAAAGCGCATCAGTGATGGCATGCATGGCTACATCGGCATCCGAATGGCCTTTCAGCTGCGCCGTATGCGCGATCGGCACGCCGCATAGGATTACTTCACTGCCGGGCTCAAACGCATGTACGTCATAGCCATTTCCCATGCGAATGTCTGTCATATGCGATCCTTTTAATGCATCGGCGGCGCGTGCAAAATCTTCTGGTTGGGTGATTTTTAAATTGCGTTCATCGCCGTCAACGATGGCCACCTCTAACCCGGCGCGCCGGGCCACTTCAACATCATCTGCCGCAGGCGCGTCATTGGCATGATGGGCTTCTAAAATGGCATCGAAATGAAACCCTTGCGGGGTTTGGGCGCGGTATAGCCCGTCACGCGCACAGCTTGCGGTCACCCTGCCGTTCGCGCCATGCCACAGCGCGTCGCTGATGGGCAGGGCAGGGGCGGCGGCCGGATGACTTTGTAAGGCGTCCAGCACGCGATCTATTACCTCAGTGCTGACCGCGGGGCGGGCGACATCATGGATCAGCACCTTATCAGGCGGGTTGGCGGCCAAAGCCTTTAGCCCATTGCGCACCGAAGCATCGCGCGAAGCGCCGCCCTGAGTGATTTCGCAGTCTGTAGATTTAAGCAGGTCCATGTCGTCATGATGCAGCACGACCATAATGCGATCAATGCGCGGGTGCTGGGCAAACCGTTCCAGCGTATGCTCGATGACGGGCCTTCCGGCAATATGCTGCCATTGCTTTGGCTCTGCGCCGCCGGCGCGGTGGCCGCGTCCTGCGGCGACAATTAAAGCGGCAACGGTCATTTAGGGGCCTATGGTTGTTCAGCAAAAAGAATTGCTCTCTGTCTACGCGGTCACAAACCCTGACGCAATCTTGGAATTAGGCAAGATAAAATGATTATAAAATAGGCAAATATAAGAAAATGTTTAAATAATTGGCGTCTCTGCCTTGTTTTGGGGCATTTGTTTGCATAGGCTGCCCTGAAAGGAGCCTGTTTCGTGCAATTATCCTCTGGGGCTTTGTCGCTTTCACCACCCATATTCTTGGCGCCGCTTGCCGGAATTACCGATCTGCCTTTTCGCCAAATTGTGTCGCGGTTTGGGGCGGGGATGGTTGTCAGCGAAATGGTCGCTTCACAGGATATGGTGATCGGGCGGGCAGGCACCCGCGAGAAAACCGAATTGGGGCTTGAGGCGGAAAATACGGCTGTGCAGCTTGCCGGACGCGAAGCGCGGTGGATGGCGGAAGCTGCGCGCATGGTTGAGGCCAATGGCGCGCAGATGATCGATATCAACATGGGCTGCCCCGCGAAAAAAGTGGTCACGGGATATTCCGGCTCGGCGCTTTTGAAAGACCTTGATCATGCGCTGGGCTTGATTGAGGCCGTGGTGGGGGCTGTCAAGCTGCCGGTGACATTGAAAACGCGTCTGGGATGGGATGACACAAACCTCAATGCGCCAGAGCTTGCAAAACGGGCCGAGGCGGCGGGCATTCAAATGATCACAATCCACGGCCGCACCCGCTGCCAGTTTTACAAAGGCCGCGCAGATTGGGCCGCGATTGCACGGGTCAAAGACGCGGTCAGCATCCCGGTGATTGCCAATGGTGACATTACAAATCTAAACAGTGCCAAACAGGCCTTGGCGCTGTCCGGTGCAGATGGGATCATGGTTGGTCGCGGCGTTCAGGGGCGGCCTTGGCTCTTGTCGGAATTGGCGCATGAGCTCTTTCAAGCGCCGAAGGTGGCGCGCCCTAACCTTAAAGAGTTTGGCCAATTGGTGGCCGAACATTACGACAGTATTTTACAGTTTTACGGGCGTGATCTTGGGGTGCGTGTCGCGCGCAAGCATTTGGGTTGGTATATGGACGAAGCTGGCACAGCGCAGGCCCTGCGCCGGAAAATTCTGACGGCCGCATCCCCAGAGGATGTTTTTGAGGTTTTGCCCGATGCGATGGAACAGGAGCAAGCGGCATGAGCATGTCCAACCCGCTGGATGCCATTTGGAATTCATTGCCAGTGCCGGCGGTGGTGCTGGATGCTCAAGATCTAATTGTTGAAATAAACCCTGCCGCCGAAGGATTTTTCAACCTCTCGCAGCGCGCTGTGCAGGGCGAACCCTTGTGGGATCGGTTGATGGTTGATGCCCCATTGGAGAAGAGCTTTCAACGGGCGCGGCGCAATGCGACCCCGCTTTTTGTCAACGATGTAGATGTGGGCACTGGTGATCGGGCACCACTGCAATGCAATCTTAAATTTGCACCGATAGCGGGTCATCCAGAGATGATGGTTCTGCTTATAGCCCCACGTGAATTGGCCGGGCGGATGACCCAAACTCAAACCGTTAAGTCCGCCGCAAAGTCGGCGATCGGGATGGCCGAAATGCTGGCGCATGAAATTAAAAACCCACTTGCTGGAATTACCGGCGCTGCGCAGTTGCTGTCGATGGGGCTTGGACCCAAGGATTTAGAGCTGACTGATTTGATTGTTGCGGAAACCCGGCGGATTGTGAAGCTTCTTGAGCAGGTTGAGCAATTTGGCAATCTCAAATCCTTAGAAAAAAACGAAGTCAATATTCATGATGTTCTCGACCGTGTGCGGCGCTCTGCACAGGTAGGCTTTGGTGCGCATATGAAGATCGTTGAAGATTATGATCCATCGTTGCCGGCCGTTCAGGGTGACGGCGATCAATTGCTTCAGGTGATGCTCAATTTGGTTAAAAATGCCTCAGAGGCCGCCAGTGCAACCGGTGGTACGATCCGGCTCCGCACTTATTATGAGCATTCCTTTCGTCTGCGCCGCTCGGATGGTGAAGGCAAGTCGCTGCCGCTACAGGTTGAAATTTGGGATGATGGGCCGGGGCTGCCGGACGATATCCGCGCGGATATTTTTGATCCCTTTGTGTCGGGCCGTGAAAATGGAACCGGCCTTGGGCTGGCCTTGGCCAGTAAAATTATTTCCGATCATGATGGTTGGATTTCTGTCGATTCGGTTCCCGGCAAAACCGTATTTCGTATTTCCTTGCCTGTTATGCCGCCCGAGCGGGCCGATAAAGGAGATCTATAATGGATGGTACCGTCCTTGTTGCTGATGATGATCGCACAATACGCACCGTTTTGACCCAAGCCTTAACCCGCGCGGGATGCCGCGTGCATGCCACATCAAGCCTGACCACATTGATGCGCTGGGTGGAAGAAGGCAAAGGCGATGCGGTGATCACAGACGTGATGATGCCAGATGGCAATGGGTTGGAAATGTTGCCCAAAATATCCCAGGACCGGCCGGAATTGCCGGTGATCGTAATCTCGGCGCAAAATACGATTATGACCGCCATACATGCAGCAGAGGCTGAGGCCTTTGACTATTTGCCCAAACCGTTTGATTTGCCCGATCTGATGAAGCGTTGCGCCAAAGCCTTAGAGCACCGGCGCCCTGCACGGCGTCAGGTGGCCGAACCGGACATGGGTGATGAGACACAAGAGGGGGGCCTGCCGCTGATCGGCAAAACACCCGCCATGCAGGGGCTCTACCGGCTGGTGGCGCGGGTTATGAATGCCGATCTTCCGGTTCTTATTTCGGGCGAGTCGGGCACCGGAAAAACACTTATATCAAAAGTGCTGCACAATTATTCAGATCGCCGGAACCTGCCCTTCGTCACCGTCACCGAAGCGGATTTGGTGGCGCTTGATGGGCCAGCCAAAATTTTGGCGCGGGCCAAGGGCGGGACGATTTTAATCGAGGAAATTAGCGATATTAACGAAGAAGGGCAGGGCCGTATTGTCCGGATGATCGACACGCCGGGGGATTTTTCGCCGCGCTTTATCGCCACCATGCAGGGCGAAGTCAGCGAAGCGGTTGATCAAGCCGCGGTGCGGCGCGATCTGTATTACCGGCTTGGCGGGGCCACGATCCAAGTGCCCTCGCTACGCGAAAGGGTGGATGATATTCAATTGCTCTGTGATTACTTTTTAAGCCGCGCCGAGCGGGATGGGGCCATCCCGCGCCTGATGTCCGAGCAAGCGGCGCAACTGTTTCGCAACTACAGCTGGCCCGGCAATGTGCGGCAACTGGAAAATGTTGTCAAACGGCTTGGGCTGACGGCAAGAGGCGTTGAGATTTCGCTCACTGAGGTTGAGCAGGCACTGGGCAACCAACCGGAAATGAACCTTAATTTGCAAAAAGGTTCAACCGACCGTTTATCAGCAGATGTCGAGCGCCACTTGCGCCGCTATTTTGATCTGCACGGCAATATTTTACCGCCGCCCGGGCTGCATGCGCGCATTCTGCGCGAGGTCGAAGCCCCCTTGATCGAAATCGCATTGGAAGCCAGTGGCGGCAATCAAGCAAAATGCGCCGATTTGCTGGGGATTAACCGCAATACTTTGCGTAAAAAAATCAATGAGCTTGACATTAAGGTCACACGTCGACGAAAACTGATGTAATCAAGCAACAGGCAGCAGGGTGCCGACCGCTTTGTCACATTGGGGAAGGCCGTGAGCAAGCCATCAAAAACCCGTGGAACACGGCCAATCTGGAGCCGGGCGCTGCAATTGCGGCGGCAAAAGCGGTTTTTAACCATTGTCAATATCGGCTTGGTTTTGCTGGGGCCTATTTTGGTGCTTGGCACCTATCTTGTGCTGGGTCCATTAGAGCAAAATGCGCGATCGAATGTAATGCGATTGGTTGTTATGGCCGATATCATTTATGTTTTGGTCACGGTTGCGCTGGTGTCGCAACGAATATTGCGCATCATCTCACAAAGACGCCAGAAATCAGCCGGATCACGGTTGCATTTGCGCCTCACCGGTGTCTTTACGGTCATGGCTTTGTTGCCGACAATCACGGTCGCTGTTTTTGCCCTTTTATCGATCAATATGGGACTTGAGGCCTGGTTTTCAGATCGGGTGAAGGGCGTCATTGCAGATTCTCTTGCCGCCGCGCAGGCCTATGAAGAGGATCAAATGAGCTCAATGTCCGAAGACGCATCGGCGCTTGTGCAAATCCTTGAGCAATACCGCAAATCGCAAATTCGCTTTGATCCGCAAGCCCTGCGCGAAACGCTCAGCCAAGAGCAGCAAAACATTCAACGCGGCCTGCGCGAAGCCTTTATTATTAATGGGCAAGGGGAATTGGTCCTGCGCGGGCATCGGTCTTATCTATTTGATTATGAAAAACCTGACCCCAGCCAAATTGATGCCTCGCTAAAGTCGGTTGTGTTAATCGAAGACTGGCAAAATGATGAACTCAGGGCTCTGGCCTATCTTTCTGGGTTTCCAGATTATTATTTGCTTGTCTCGCGTCAGGTTGACGGCAATCTGCTTGCCTTGCTGGATGAAACACAAGAAACCGCCAAGCTGTACCAACAGCTTGAACAAGACGCCAGTAAGAAATTATTCGAATTTGCATTGCTTTATCTGGCCTTTGCCGTGTTGCTGATTGTGTCCTCGATCTGGCTTGCGCTGCTGTTCGCAGAGCGCCTGTCGCGCCCGATAGGGCGGCTTGCCGGGGCCGCACAGCGGGTTGGCGAAGGTAAGTTTGACACCCGTGTGATTGAAGAGGAAGGTGAAGATGAGCTGTCTCTTTTATCTAAGTATTTCAACCAAATGACAGGGCAACTTAAAGTTCAAAGGGATGCCTTGGTTGAAAATACAAACCAAATTGAACGGCGCAGAAGGTTATTTGATTCAGTGCTTAGCTCGGTGACCTCGGGCGTCGTCGGGCTTGATGCCGAGGGGCGGGTATCTTTTGTGAACCCGTCGGCGCAACGTTTGCTAAGGTGGAAAAGTGAACAACAATTGACCAATTTGTCTGTCGCGGTGCCGGAGTTTTTCCCGCTTTATGAGCGCCTGCGCAAAGGTCAGCTTGACAGTATTCAAGAGGAAGTAAAAGTGGTGCGGTCGGGCCGCTTGGAAAACCTTTTGGTGCGCATGGCCCCCCGCCGCCAAGAAGATCAGAGCCTTGAAGGCTATGTGGTTGCATTTGATGACATTACCGATTTGGTCTCAGCGCAAAGATCGGCGGCTTGGGGCGATGTGGCGCGGCGAATTGCCCATGAGATCAAAAATCCTCTGACCCCTATTCAGTTGTCGGCCGAACGCATCCGGCGCAAATTCATCGCAAAACTGGATGGTGATGAAGAAGCGGTTGAGCAAATGACCGACGTCATTATTCGCCAAACCAATGATTTACGCCGCATTGTCGACGAGTTTTCGAAATTTGCACGCATGCCTGAACCCGACAAACGCCGTGAAGATATCGTGGAAATTCTGCGCGCTGCGGTTTTATTGCAAGAGGCTGGTCAACCCGATGTCGCCTTTGAGATCGACATACCGAGCACGCCGGTTTTAACCGAAATTGATGCAACCATGGTTTCGCAAGCCTTTACAAATCTTTTGAAAAACGCCGGCGAGGCAATCGAGACACGGCTTGAAAAACCGCAAGGCGCCGATGTGCCCGGCCGGATCAAGATTAAGATGACACCAAGCGCACAGCAGCTTTGCATCACGGTGGCTGACAATGGAACCGGGCTTCCAACAGATCGGGCCCGTCTCTTTGAGCCCTATGTGACCACCCGGGACAAAGGCACGGGGTTGGGCTTGGCGATTGTTCGAAAGATTATAGAAGAGCACGGAGGTAGCCTAAGACTTGAGGATGCCGATCCGTTTGATGGGGCTGATTTTAAAGGGGCCAAGGCAGTTATTTTACTGCCAACACACGCTTTGCAAGACGCGACAGCGATGACTAAGGAAGCACGTAAATGAACGATATTCTGATTGTAGATGACGAACGCGATATACGAGAGCTGATCGGTGATATTCTTCAAGATGAAGGCTATAGCACCCGGCTGGCAGCAAACTCGGAAGAGTGTATGCGTGAGGTCACCGCCGAACAACCGGGCTTACTGATCCTTGATATTTGGCTCAAAGACAGTGAAATGGACGGCATCGATATCCTTAAAAAAGTAAAAAGCGAATATCCGCATGTTCCCGTGGTGATTATTTCAGGCCATGGAAATATTGAAATTGCAGTGGCTGCAATTAAGCAGGGCGCTTATGATTTTATTGAAAAGCCCTTTAATATTGATCAGCTGCTGGTGGTCATCCGGCGGGCGATGGAAACATCCAGATTGCGCCGGGAAAACCTTGCTCTGCGGCAAAAAGAGGGTCCCGAAAGCGAAATGATCGGACAGAGTACGGCGTTCCGCACGCTTATCTCGCAGTTGGATAAGGTGACCAAATCAAACGGCCGCGTGATGCTCACCGGTGCGTCCGGCACCGGAAAAGAGGTGGCCGCACGCTTTATTCACGGCCAATCTGACAGGGCTTCGGCGCCATTTGTGGTGGTCAATTGCGCTGCGATTGAACCCGATCAAATGGAGCGGGTGCTGTTTGGACAAGAGAGCAGCGATAAAGGCATTACCGAGGGACTTTTAGAACAGGCCAACCAGGGGGTTGTGTATTTTGATGAGGTGGCAGACATGCCGCTGGTGACCCAATCCAAGATACTTCGGGTTTTGGTCGACCAACGCTTTCAACGGGTCGGAGGAACCGAAAATGTCAATGTTGATCTGCGGGTTATTTCCTCGACAAGCCGGGATTTGAACCAAGAAATTGCCGAAAAAAGCTTTCGAGAAGAGTTGTTTCACCGGTTAAATGTTGTCCCGATTTCGGTGCCCTCCCTGGAAGAGCGGCGCGAGGATATTCCTGTGCTTGTTGAGCATTTTTTAAAGCATTTTCACGAAACCCAAGGCCATAATCTGCGCGGATTAAGCGAAGAAGGGGCGACCATGCTGCAAACCATGGCCTGGCCGGGAAATGTGCGGCAGTTAAAAAATATGGTTGAGCGGGTTTTAATTCTGGGTGACAGTAATGATCCTATTTCTGCAGCTGATTTACCAGATGATGATGTTGGAGGCGGCGCAGAAAATAACCAAGGGCTGATTTCAAGAAACATTGCGACAATGCCCCTGCGCGAGGCTCGCGAAGCCTTTGAGCGCGAATATCTGATCACTCAGATCAACCGGTTTGGCGGCAATATTAGCAAAACCGCACAATTCGTTGGCATGGAGCGCAGCGCGCTTCATCGCAAGCTAAAGTCGCTCGGTGTTGTATCGGCTGGCAAAGCAAACGCAGAAACCGAAGAGGAAAACAGCAATTGACCAATAGCCTACCTTCTGCCATGCAAATAAACCAAGATGCACCAAATCAAAGGGGATTTGGATGAAAGTCATTATTTGCGGTGCCGGTCAGGTCGGTTGGCAAATTGCGCGACATTTGTCCAACGAACGTAATGACGTTACGATCGTTGACAATAATCCTGATCTGGTGCGCCGCGCCACAGATACGCTTGATGTGCAGGGCATTGCTGGTTTTGCATCCTATCCTGATATTTTAGATCGGGCAGGGGCGCGCGATGCGGATATGATTATCGCAGCGACCCATTCAGACGAGGTTAATATGGTAACCTGTCAGGTTGCCCATTCTGTATTTGACATCCCAAGAAAAATTGCCCGCCTGCGCAGTCAATCCTATCTTGATGCGATTTATTCGGATCTTTACCGGCGCGATCACATGCCAATTGACGTGGTGATCAGCCCCGAGCGGGAGGTCGCACAGGCCGCGCTTAAACGTCTTTCGGCCAATGCCGCCTTTGACACAGAAACCTTTTTAGGGGGCAAAGCCCAATTGCTGGGATTGCGATTGGATGAAAATTGCCCGGTGACCAACACGCCGCTGCGCCAGTTAACCGATTTGTTTTCCACCCTGCGCTCTTTGGTTGTTGGTGTGCGCCGTGAGGGCGTGCTTTTTGCACCCGATGCCGGCGATCAGTTGTTTGCCCAAGATGAAGTTTACACCATGTGTCATATCGAAGATGCCGATCGTGTGATGGAAGTCTTTGGCAAACCGCAAAGTAAAAATGATCGCGTGCTCTTAATCGGTGGAGGCAATGTCGGTCTGTCTATTGCCAAAGCCTTAGAGGCGGGACCTCAAAGAGTGCGTGCCAAGGTGATTGAAAAAAACCGTAGCATAGCCGAGCACGCGGCCAATGAATTGGAAAAAACCATCGTTCTGCATGGGGACGGGTTGGAAGCCAGCCTTCTTACAGAGGCAAATATTGCAAAAACGGATGCGGTTCTGGCGGTCACTGATGACGACAAAACAAATATGCTCGCGGCGGTCCGCTCAAAGCTGCAAGGCTGTCCAAAATCAATTGTGCTGATCAATGATCCGACGCTTATTCCTTTGATGGGGCCGCTGGGCATTGATGCCTATATCAACCCCAGAGCCACCACCGTAAGTTCAATTTTGCGCCATATCCGTCACGGCAGAGTGCGCGAAGTCTATTCCATCGGGGATGCCGAGGCCGAAGTTATCGAGGCGCAGGTATTATCAACTTCGCCTATAACAGGCCAGAAAATCCGGGATATAGATTTTCCCGAGGGGGTCTTGATCGGGGGGGTTCTGAAGGGCCAAGAGATGATCAAGCCAACAGGAGAGCTCCGGATTGAAGAAGGCGATGTGATCGCGCTTTTCGCGCTGTCCAAGGATATTCCGGAAGTCGAGCGACTGCTGCAAGTCTCGATCGACTTTTTCTAGTCGATGCGCGCGCGCTTCTTGGATCTTCCTGTCCTGTTTCACCTGTTTGGGGTGGCATCTGCAGCGATGTTTCTACCCAGCATATTTGCCTTATCGCAAGCGGCATATTTTGACGCCCGAATGTTCTTTTATACCGGTGTTCTAGGATTGCTTTTCCTCGTGATGGTGGCCTTAGCAATGGCCAACCGAAAAATAGAGGAAACCGGTGTTCAACAACTCGGATCGCTGGGCCTCGGGTTTATCATCTTACCTATTTTTCTGGCCATACCAGAAGCTGAGATACTTGAATCTACCAAGTTTTCAACGGCCTATCTTGATATGGTCAGCGCCTTAACAACAACCGGCCTTCGCGTTTTTGATCCGGATCGTTTGCCGGCCTGCCTGCAATTGTGGCGGGCATTGGTGGCGTGGTTTGGGGGCGCTTTGATTTGGATTAGCGCAGCCGCTATCTTGGCGCCGATGAATTTAGGAGGCTTTGAATTGGTCGGCACCTCTAAAAGCCGTCAAACTAATATTCAGACCGCCGAAGAGCGCCGGGCCTTTTTGCTGCGCAATTCGGTGCAGTTATTTCCGATTTATGCGGCTCTGACCGGCATATTGTGGTTGGGTCTGACCTTGACCGGGATGCCGGGTTTTGATGGATTAATCTATGCCATGTCGGTTCTGGCCACCAGTGGCATCACCGGAGCTACTCAATTGTCTGATCTGTCCGGGCAATGGTTGGCCGAGGGTTTGATTTTCCTCTTTTTGCTGCTGGCGGTGTCACGGGCGACGGTGCAGGCAGATCGCAACGGACTGCGGGCAAAGGTATTGCGCCGTGACCCCGAGGTCCGGTTCGGTCTGCTGCTGATTGCGATTGTCACCCTTGGTCTTGTTGTCCGGCATATATTTGGGGTCGTGAACGCCGGCGGTATGCCGGCCCTTACGCAGCTGTTTGAGGTGTTATGGGGTATTTTGTTCACCACCTTGTCCTTTATTACCACCACTGGGTTTGTCAGCGTGCATTGGAGTGCGGGTGAGCAATGGTCTGCCCTCAGCACACCGTCGGTTTTATTTATGGGACTGGCATTGATCGGGGGCGGCGTTGCGACCACCGCAGGGGGGGTTAAATTGCTGCGCGTCTATTCGCTTTACCTCAATGCCATGCGCGAGGTTGATCAATTGATCCACCCCTCATCTGTGGGTCAAATCTCTAACGGGCACCATCAGGAATTGCGCAGCAGCGCTTTTGTGGCCTGGATTTTTTTCATGATGTTTGCCATTGCTTTGGCGTTGATTACTTTGGCTCTTGCCGCCACCGGGCTTTCCTTTGAGACGGCTTTGACGCTGTGTATTAGCGCTCTGAGCACCACCGGCCCGCTGATTGATCTGGTGGCCCCTGATGCCGTAGATCTGGTATCTGCCGGCGGTTGGACCAAAGGTATTTTGTGCTTTGCGATGATATTGGGGCGATTTGAAATTTTGGTGGTTTTGGCAATGCTGTCGCCAGATGCTTGGTGGCGTTAGGAATTAGAATGTGCCTCAACACAGAGAAGTGGTTGAATTGCGGTGAAAGCGTTGCTATTTCATAGTCAACTAGGATTGTGTGACTAGGGCGTAAAAACAAGAAAAAGGTAAAAAAATGGCCTCGGATCGTCAAAACCTGCAAGATGCATTCTTAAACCATGTGCGTAAAACAAAAATACCGGTGACAGTTTTTCTGATCAACGGCGTAAAATTGCAAGGCGTCATAACGTGGTTTGACAATTTCTGCATCCTATTGCGCCGCGATGGGCAATCGCAACTGGTGTATAAACACGCCATTTCGACCATTATGCCGTCACAGTCCATTTCCCTTTATGAAGGTGAAGACGCCAATTGATGGCGACGGACAAAAGCGATACCCGCGCATGGGTTTTGCTTCCGGACATTAAATCTGACCCTGATCGCCGCGATCCGCTTTCGGCGATGGGCGAAGCTGTATCGCTTGCAATGGCGCTGCCCGGCCTCATGGCCGCTGGGTCTACCATTGTGCCCTTGCCAAAGCCAAACCCCGGTCATCTTTTTGGCAAAGGCAAGCTGGAAGAATTAAAGCAACTGTTTCACGACCACGATATTGAACTGGTGATTATCGACGGGCTGGTCAGCCCGGTGCAGCAGCGAAATTTGGAAAAGCTCTGGAAAGTAAAACTGCTGGACCGTACCAGTTTGATTTTAGAAATATTTTCCGACCGCGCCGCCACCCGAGAAGGGGTTTTACAAGTTGAAATGGCGGCATTGAGCTATCAGCGCACGCGTTTGGTGCGGGCCTGGACTCACCTTGAGCGCCAGCGCGGCGGGCTTGGATTTGTCGGCGGCCCTGGCGAAACCCAGATCGAGGCAGACCGGCGCGCGATTGACCTACAATTGGTGCGCTTGCGGCGGCAATTGAGCAAAGTGGTTAAAACCCGCACCCTACACCGTGCTGCACGGGCCAAAGTGCCGTTTCCTGTGGTGGCTCTGGTGGGCTATACCAATGCTGGAAAATCTACCCTGTTCAACCGTTTAACCGGTGCCGGGGTGATGGCCAAAGATATGCTTTTTGCGACATTGGATCCGACCATGCGATCGGTCAAGCTCGGCCCTGGGTTTGAGGTGATTTTTTCAGATACTGTTGGCTTTATATCAGATTTGCCAACCGAATTGGTTGCAGCATTCCGCGCCACGCTCGAAGAGGTGCTCACCGCGGATATTATCTTGCATGTGCGTGATATTTCACATCAGGCCAGCGATGCGCAAGCCAGCGATGTTGATCAAATCATTGCCAATCTGGGGGTCTCCGACGCCACCCCTATTTTGCAGCTTTGGAATAAAATTGACCTGCTGCCCGAAGAGGATGTTGCAGCCACCGAGGCCCGCGCCGATCGTCAAGAGGATGTTTTTGCGATATCAGCGCTGTCGGGCGATGGGGTTGAGCCGGTTCTAGACGCAATTGCTACGGTTCTGAATGCGGCTGCGCAATCCGATCAGCTTGTCTTAGATCATACTGACGGCAAGCGCCGCGCTTGGCTTTATGCGCAGGGCGTCGTCGTTAAAGAACAAAGCCGCGATACCGACAGCGTTTTGTCTTTGAGTTGGACGCAAAAGCAAAAAACACAATTTGACGCGCTATAATTTATTCCGGAGTGATTTGGGTCACTCCAACCGCAGCAGCGCGGGCCAAATCAATATCCAAAGACATGGGGATATATTCCCCGCGGCGCCAGAGCTGCCCCAGATCATCATAGTGCCGGGATAAAAAATGGCCCGACTGGCCAGTGGCGGTCACAAAAACCGAACTGTCGGGGTCGGCAAAATCATATACCCCGCGATAGCCGGCAGCATGCACGTTAAAAAACGGCTCTGGCTCGGCGCCGGATGTTTTTCCGCGCAGCAATGTGTTGTCTCCGCCGCTTGTCGGTTGGTAGATGTTCACAAAATAGCTCAACAGCGGCACCCGCCCCAAAGTTGCATGGCGGTGCAGGGCTTGATGCGCTTCACCCCAGCGCACAGCTTCCATGTTTGATCCGTATTTTTCAGCCAGCCAAACCAGCGCATCGTCAAGGGCCAGACGGGAAATTTCATCGCAGGTTTCCTGTTTTGCACTTTGGATTACATCACACCATTGCGCTGCGCCATTAATATTGCGAAAAACCCGCTCGATAAACAGAGGCTCCATATGGGCGAATTTATCCGCCAGCGGTCCAAGCTCGTCGCGGATCAATCGGTTCTGCAAAGCCCGCATCCAAGCTGAAAAAATCAGGGGCTCTGGCATATGTTCGTTCATCTCACCGTTCCATTCAGCAAGTAAATCCAAAGCGGTTTTGCGGTTTCGGGCCAGCGTGCCTTGCGGCGCGGCTTGGCTGGTGAACCATAAATCCGACCCGATCAATGGCAACAGCGCACGCGCAGTAAAGCTAACCGTGTCGAGCTGCGCCTCAATAAAGCTTTCGCGGGTGTGTACTTTTCGCCCCTGCATCAGCCGTTTCCAGCGTTGAATACGCTGGCTGTCGCCCCAGTCAAATGACATGTGCTCGGGAAATTCTCCAGAGGATACTTTATTGTTTGTATTGCCTAAAATACCCCCTGCAGGGTTTATAAATTCGGGGTTTCTGGCGTATTCAATGTGGCCCTGCCAACGGTTTTCCGTGCGCCAGCCGAGGCTGGGCATACGGCCTTGGGTTTGGTGCGATGCTGCGCGCAGCGGCATCAGACCGATTGTTTTCATCACAATCTGATCACTATCTGCCAGAATGATATTTTCTGATGGGCTTTGATAATTTTCCAAAAGGGCCAGAGCCTGCAAGACGTTTTGAGCTCCCATCATATTAAATCCTGCGGTAAATGATGGGTCCGCGCCGCCCAATGCCGTCCACGACAACGCGGCGACATGGCCCTTCGGCGTGATTTCTGCAATGCCATAATGTGTGCCCGGCAAGATCGGCCCATTATCGCTCCATCTTAGGGTAATCGTGACCGGAGGGTGATCTTTGATATTGATAATCGTTTCTCGGCTGAGGAACTTTTTATAACCTTCTGGCGCCCTGTAATACTCTGGCCGTTCAGGATCTAGCTCTTCGATCAACAGGTCCTGATCATCAAGATAGGAAGATGTCAGCCCCCAGCCCAGCATTACACTACGCCCAGAAAGCACTATCGGAATTCCCGGGATGGTGGCGCCAATCACGCCGCCAGAGCTTAACTCGAGATGCGCCAGATACCAGATCGTTGGCGCAGTCAAACCCAGATGTGGATCATTGGCCAAAAGTGTGCCGCCGGCCGCCGCCCGAAAAGGCGCTGCTGCAAATACGTTCGATGCCCCGGCCATCTTAACGCTTGGAAAGGGCGATAAATCATCCCAAGTTTGGCTTTGGGCCGTCAGAGCTATGCCGCCAAGCGCGGGGATCACGGCAGAATATTGTTCCAGATCCGCGATCACTTGCCCCGGGGCATCGGGCATAATATCTGATAATCTGTCCGCATTATTTAATTTCAAAGAGGTCTTGGCCCGCAAAACCTCATTTGCCAAATGGCCGCTGAGTTGCACGGACATGAGTTTTAAAATGGCAAGGCTGTCTGCTGGCCGCCAAGGCGAAACATCTGTTGGGAAAATAAACATCTCTGGCGCGCCGCGGCCAAGTGCGTCTCTGTTTATCTCATGCATGCGCGCATTGACCCCCTCTGCATAGGCTTTTAAGGCACGGCGGGCATCGCTCGACTGCGCGGCCACCGATGTTTGCGCCAAAGAATATAGATCCAAGCGGCGCAATAGTTTATCCGTTTGTAAGGTCTCGGCTCCAAAAATTTCAGACAGCCGGCCTTGGGCTGTGCGGCGCATCAGCATAATTTGCCACAGCCGGTCTTGTGCGTGGGCATAGCCAAGGCCAAAAAACACATCCTCGTCGCGGGCTGCAACTATATGGGGAACATTAAAGGTATCACGAATAATTTCGGTGGGCTCGATCACTCCGGGCAGGCCAACAGTTTTTTCGTATTCGGGCAGGGACTGTGACGCCAGATAATAAATCAAAAACACACCGGCAATGAGCAACCCGATCATTGCCAGAGCAAGACGCAAACTCCATCTAAACAAGATTGCCATGCATTTTATCCCTTTTTTATGCGCTCTGCCCTTGCAACCGATATAGCAACACGACACAACAAGACATACAAAATTTTTGGGGAATTACGATGGCAAAAATTGCATTTCTTGGTCTTGGTGTGATGGGTTTTCCGATGGCGGGTCATCTGCAAGCAGAAGGCCATTCGGTCACGGTCTATAATCGAACGACCGAAAAGGCAGAAAAATGGGTGGCCAAGCATGGTGGGACGATGGCTCAAACGCCCAAAGAGGCTGCAAAAGAAGTGGATTTCGTCATGGCCTGCGTTGGCAATGATGATGATTTGCGCGAAGTGAGCCTTGGGCAGGACGGAGCTTTTGCGGGTATGCAAGAGGGATCTATTTTTGTCGATCACACAACAGTTTCAGCGCAAGTTACGGATGAGCTTTATGGCGCGGCAAAAGCCAATGGCCTATCTTTTGTGGATGCGCCGATTTCCGGCGGCCAAGCCGGCGCCGAGAACGGTGCCTTGTCCATCATGTGTGGCGGCGACCTGCCGGCTTATCAGGCCGCTGAGCCGGTGATGTCAGTCTACACCAAAATTTGCCGGAGATTGGGGGGCAGTGGCGCTGGGCAGAAAACCAAAATGTGCAACCAAATTGCAATAGCCGGATTGGTTCAGGGTTTATCCGAAGCTTTGCATTTTGCCGAAAATGCCGGCTTGGACGGTCGGGCTGTTGTTGAGGTGATCAGCCAAGGCGCAGCGGGAAGCTGGCAAATGTCAAATCGTTATGAAACCATGCTTGACGATCATTTCGAGCATGGCTTTGCCGTAGATTGGATGCGCAAAGACCTCGCAATTTGCCTTGCTGCGGCCGAAGAAAACAAGGCCTCGCTGCCGGTGACAGCCTTGGTCGATCAGTTTTATAAAGATGTCCAAAAGCTTGGCGGGGGTCGCTGGGATACCTCCAGTTTGCTCAAAAGACTGCGCGCTATGGTTTAAATTTGCAAAGAAATAAAAAACTATTCGCACTTTGCCCATTGTCATTTGCCAGTCAGAAGCCTTATGTTGAGCACAAGTGGTGCATAGGTTTAATCTGCGCCGCGAAAAAGTTTCACTGCACAGCGAGCAGCGTCGTTACACATAAATGATGGCCGCAGTGCAGATCGATCAGACCCTAACGGGTCACTACATAATCCCCTAAACCGATCGGTTGAGGGACATAAATTGGTGGAATCTATCGTAGATTACCACTGGAAAGAAACGCGATGCAGAGCGCAGAACAGATTTGTACGGGCAACAAGGTTGAACTAGACCCCATGTGCCGCGCGCCGAATATCGCCCTAGTAAGACATGTCGCAAAACAACCCGATTACATTCGGATCGGACGAAGTTGCGTGTGCAATTGGAAAACATGGCTAAGAAAATGCTTATCGACGCCACTCACGCCGAGGAAACTCGGGTTGTGGTGGCGGATGGAAACAAAGTTGAGGAGTTCGACTTTGAATCAGAAAACAAACGCCAACTTGCAGGCAATATATATCTAGCAAAAGTCACGCGGGTTGAACCCTCGCTTCAGGCTGCATTTGTAGATTACGGTGGAAACCGGCACGGATTTTTGGCGTTTTCGGAAATTCATCCGGACTATTATCAAATCCCGGTCGCTGATCGCGAAGCGCTGATGGAAGAAGAGCGCGCCTATGCCGAAGCCCAGCGGGCGCTTGATGAGGAAGAAGAGACCTCGAAAAAGCGCGGCCGCGGGCGGCGGGGTCGTACGCGCGCGCAATCGCTGAAATCGAAAGACGCGGTTGAAGTCAAAGATGTCGAGGATGCCCAGCTTACGGGCATGGAGACCATTGATCTGGACACAGAGGGTCATGATCTCAGCGAACCGGCTGATGAGGTAGGTGCGGTTGAAGAAATCGCTCAGCCGGAAACAGCCGAAACCTCTGTTCCCGAAGATGTGTCTAAGGCCGCCGATCCCGATAGTGCTGAGGCCGATCACGCAGAGTCTGGCGCAGATCAGGATGCCGAGCAAGAGGTGCAAGAAACAGCCTCTGAGGATGCAGAACCTGAGGCTGAACAGACATCGTCTGATGGAACCGGAGAGGCCAGTGCAGACGATGAGGCGGGCTCAGATGATGAGGCCAGCTCTGCTGCGGATAAAGATGAAAGCATCGAAGCCATTGCTGATGATGATGATACTTTTGACTTGCGTCAAATCCGCAAGCCGCGTCCACGGCGTTACAAAATTCAAGAGGTCATTAAAGTCCGCCAGATCATGCTGATACAGGTGGTTAAAGAAGAGCGGGGCAATAAAGGCGCTGCCCTGACCACCTATCTTTCGCTGGCAGGCCGGTACTGTGTGCTGATGCCAAACACTGCCCGTGGCGGCGGCATTAGCCGCAAGATTACCAATGCATCTGATCGCAAAAAGCTCAAAGAAATCGCGCATGAAATTGATGTCCCGCAGGGCGCGGGTCTGATTATCCGAACAGCGGGCGCCAAGCGCACCAAAACGGAAATAAAACGCGATTATGAATATTTGCAGCGGCTGTGGGAGCAAATTCGCGAACTGACTTTGAAATCCACCGCACCTGCGAAAATTTATGAAGAGGGCGATCTGATCAAACGTTCGATCCGCGATCTTTATAACCGTGAGATTGACGAGGTTCTGGTAGAAGGCGAGCGCGGCTATCGCATTGCCAAAGATTTCATGAAAATGATCATGCCGTCGCATGCCAAAAACGTGAAGAACTACCATGACAGCTTGCCACTTTTTGCGCGCTATCAAGTTGAAAGCTATCTGTCTTCCATGTTCAACCCGGTGGTCCAGCTCAAATCCGGCGGCTATCTGGTGATTGGTGTGACCGAAGCTTTGGTTGCCATTGATGTCAACTCGGGTCGGGCCACAAAAGAGGGCTCGATTGAAGAAACTGCGCTGAAAACCAATCTTGAGGCCGCAGAAGAAGTCGCGCGTCAATTAAGGCTGCGCGATCTTGCCGGGCTGATTGTGATCGATTTTATCGATATGGAAGAACGCCGGAACAACAATTCGGTTGAAAAGCGGATCAAGGATAAGCTCAAAACAGACCGGGCCCGCATTCAAGTGGGGCGTATATCCGGCTTTGGTTTGATGGAAATGAGCCGGCAGCGATTGCGGCCTGGTATGATTGAGGCGACCACGCAGCCTTGTCCACATTGCCATGGCACCGGATTAATTCGCTCAGATGATAACCTTGCTTTGTCTATCTTGCGGCAGATCGAGGAAGAGGGCGTGCGCCGTCGAACCCGTGAAGTGCTGGTCAAATGTCCGGTGCCGATTGCCAATTATCTGATGAACCAGAAGCGCGAGCATGTTGCGCAAATAGAATCTCGCTATGGGCTGTCGGTGCGCATAGAAGGGGTCGCGAGTTTGGTCAGCCCTGACTATGAAATCGAAAAGTTCAAAATTGCAACGCGTGTCGTTCCAGAGCCCACCGAAACCGTGGTCTCAGTCGATGCTGTTGATATGGAGCAGTTTGACGACAGTGAAGACAGCAGCGAAACCCCTGAGGCAAAAGATGACACCCAAGAAGAGGGAAACAAACCGCGTAAGCGCCGCCGTCGTCGTCGCCGGCGTAAGTCCGGACAAGCGCAAGAGGATGGCGCGGTAAACAACGATGGCGAAGCGTCAAGCGAGTCCAAAGACGATCAATCAGGCGCTCAAGATGTGCAGGATGAACCGGCGCAACAAGAACAAACTGTGGATGTCGTTGATACTGCCGTTGCTGCGGCGGATGAACCGGCAGCAGAGCAAGCCGCCCCAAGCGAAGAAAAACCGGCCAAACGCACCCGCAAACCCAGAGCCAAGAAAAAGGTCGAGGACACGCCTGATGAAGGTGTAGAGGCTGTGGCCGAGCCGGCTATGAGCGCAGAAACTGCGGTTGTTGAAGAGGTCAAGCCAAAGCGCAAAAGAGCCCCTAGAAAAACCAAAGCCCAAAAAGAAGCAGAGGCCGCAGCGGCGGCGACTGAAGACGGGGCGGGCGGTTCAAGCGCGGATGCCGAGCAGACAACAGAAAGCCCGGCAGCCCCCTCTCAAGCTGCGGATATGCAAGCGCCAGCTGAAATGGCCGATGCACCGGTTGAGCCGAGCAAGTCAAAAAAGCGCGGTTGGTGGTCGATCGGTAAGTAAACCGTTGTGCTTACAAAGCGGTCCACATTCTGCGTGGTCCGCTTGAGCACACTAGGCCTTTTTAATCAGGTATAACGTCTTGCCTTGCCCTTCATCGACGGTTTTGGTCAATTGGTGGCCATTTTCATTGCAAAAATGTGGGACATCTATAGCCGCTGCCGGATCATCACAGAGCAATGCTAAAATGTCGCCTGAAGCCAGCGATGAAAGCCTTTTTCGGGCCTTTAAAACAGGCAGCGGACATAGCAGGCCACAGGTGTCAAGTTCATAGGTCATGCGTGGTGATCTAGGGGGTGCTTTAAGATTTGTCCACAAAGATGTGATGTTTAGCCCCCGTGACCAGAGCATTAAAATAAACTAAGGCTGAGACATGTTTGGAATCACCTTGATAGATGCCGGCCTGTTGCCGGCGATGATGGTTGCGCTTTTTGCTGGGGTGCTTTCCTTTCTGAGCCCCTGTGTTTTGCCAATAGTGCCGCCCTATCTTGCCTATATGAGCGGTGTGTCGCTGTCAGAGCTTTCCCAAGGCACGCGGCGTTACGCGGCTCTTGTGCCGGCGCTTAGTTTTGTTTTGGGGCTGTCTACCGTTTTTTTACTGCTCGGCTTTACCGCTTCGGCGCTGGGGATGTTTTTCCTAAGCTATCAAACAGGGTTCAATACCGTGGCAGGGCTATTGGTGATGCTGTTTGGGCTGCATTTTATTGGCATATATCGCATCGGCTTTCTAGATCGTGAAATGCGCTTTGATGCCGGGGATCGCGGTGGATCAACTCTTGGCGCGTATTTGTTAGGGCTGGCTTTTGCCTTTGGCTGGACACCCTGCATCGGCCCGCAACTGGGCGCTATTTTGTCGCTTGCAGCCTCGGAAGGATCGGTAGCAAAGGGCACGTTATTGCTTGGGATCTACGCAGCCGGTTTAGGCATTCCTTTTATTCTAGTAGCGGTTTTTATATCCCGCCTGAGCGGCGTGCTAAAATGGATCAAAACCTATATGGTTCAGATCGAGCGGTTGATGGGACTGTTATTATGGACCATTGGATTGTTGATGCTGACCGGCGGATTTTCTGGTTTTTCTTTTTGGCTATTGGAAAATTTTCCAGCACTTGGCAGCTTGGGTTAGTCAACGTTTATTTAAATTGCCTTTTTGGGCGAAAATTTTATTATGGATAGCCGCATGAATATGCAGCAGATTAAACGGCGAAAAGTATTTTATATTCCGGGATTTGACCCGTTTCCAGCGCGCAGATATCGTGAACTTTACCGGTCAAATTCCCAAGAGCAAGCGGCAATTTCAGACTACACGATCAGCCAAAGCGCCTTGCATCTAAAAGACGGGTTTGGCTGGCAGGTCCATGCCCGGTTTGGCGATCAGAGCAGCGAAGCTGAGATTGAGGTTCTGGTGTGGTCGGATTTGGTCAAAGACACCATGCGCGCGGGTATTTTAGCCACCTATCTGCAATTGCTGCGCACCGCGTGGATCTATGTGTCGACAGGTGCGCTGGCCGATGTGATCAAATTGCGCAAAGGCCCGGTGGTCGCGGCGTTATACCCAGTGGGGTTTTTGCTTGGGCAGGGGATGATTGCTTTGGCAATCGCATTTATTTTCGGTTCAATTCTAGCCAATATCCAGCCTTATCTATTTTGGCTGGGCGCGGTTCTAATCTGGCCGGTTTTGGAAATATTTCGCCGCCTGGACGGGCGTATTTTTGCCTATTACCTGATGCAGGATTATGCTTTTACAGCCCAGTTTGGCGGTGCTTATCCGCCAGGACTAAACCATCGGCTAAAGCAATTTGGGCAAAAAGTAAGCCAAGCGTTGGCACAAGACTGGGACGAGGTTTTGGTCGTGGGGCATTCCTCAGGAGTGCATTTGGCGGTGTCTATTTTGGCCGAGCTGGGCCGCCGCGGTGAGATCGGGCGCGCATCGATGCCGGTAGGGTTTTTATCTCTTGGCCATGTGGTTCCAATGGTGACTTTTTTACCAAACGCTGCAGAACTGCGCCGCGATCTTCAGGACCTGTCGTGCATGGGCGATGTGTTTTGGGTGGATGTATCGGCCCCCGGGGACGGATGTTCCTTTGCGCTGTGCGATCCGGTTGCGGTTAGTGGTCTGGTTTTAGAAGACAAAACTGGCCCTTTGGTTATTTCAGCAGCGTTTACCCAGACCCTGTCACCAGAGCGTTGGAAATCATTAAGATGGCGGTTTTTCCGTTTGCATTTTCAATACCTGTGCGCTTTTGATCGTCCGCGGGAATATGACTATTTTCAAATTACGGCCGGGCCAGTAAGCTTAAGGCACCGATTTCAGGACCGTCAGGCGTCAAAATCACGTATTGAAACCGCCTTTGCGCGGCATCGGGATATGGCATGATACAGCCGCCAAAACCAACCTCAAGACAGGAAAAAATACCCCTTTGGCGCTATTTGCTGGCTTTTCGCAAGGATATTTTATCGGCTCAACCTGAACGTTTGTACCGCGCGTGGATGGCAGAGTTTAAAACACCGTTTTTTCGATCTTTTTTGATCAATCAACCGGATTTGATCCGCAAAGTCTTGAAAGAAAACCCCGATGAATTTCCAAAGTCAGAACGCATCAGCGAAGGCCTGAGACCGCTTTTGGGTGAGAGTGTCTTTTTAACAAATGGCGACGTTTGGAAGCGGCAGCGCAGGATTATTGATCCGGCTTTTGAGGGCGGACGGTTGAAGCATGTTTTCCCTGCGATGAAAGCGGCCAGTGAGGCGGCCGTAAGCCGAATAAAGCCTGGCATCATCGAAGTAGAAGAAGCCGCCAGTTTTGCGGCGGCAGATGTCATCTTCAGAGCCCTATTTTCGGTTCCAATAGAGGATAAAATCGCCACCGATATCTTTCAAGAATTCCGGCGTTATCAACGCCAGCAGCCAATTTTAAATATAGCGGCTTTTGTACCGCTGCCGCGTTGGATGCCACGGTTTCACCGGCGCGATACCAAAGCCTCAGCACGTAAAATCCGAAACCTGATCGAAGCGCTGACCGACAAGCGGGCTGCAGAGCCTAAATCCGGGCAGGCTCCTGAGGATTTGGCGACAAAATTAATGACAACGCCCGATCCTGAAACCGGCGCCTGCTTTGCACGTGATGAAATGGTGGATCAGGTGGCGATTTTTCTTTTGGCAGGTCATGAAACCAGCGCCTCGGCTCTGGCGTGGGCGCTTTATCTTATGGCGCTTTATCCAGACTGGCAGCAGCGTTTGGCAGAGGAGGCGTGCGTTCTGGATGAAAGCAGCGAATTTTCCGTTGTTGGCCAGCTAAAATTGTCACGCGATGTGTTTCGCGAAACCTTGCGGCTTTATCCGCCGGTGCCAATGATGGTGCGCGAGAACCAAAAGCAGGCGTGTTTTCGAGACCGCAGGGTCGCTAAAGGCAGTGCAATTGTTCTAAGCCCCTGGCATTTGCATCGCCACCAAAGATTGTGGGACAATCCTGATGGTTTTGATCCCGGCCGGTGGCACACCGACAATGGCAAAGCCTGCCTGCGGGATGCTTTTTTGCCGTTTTCCAGCGGCGCAAGGGTGTGTCCCGGGGCTGGCTTTGCGATGATTGAGGGACCACTTTTCCTGTCGCGTATCCTGCGCAGTTTTCGCATCCGGTGCACTGAGCACGAGCCGCCTGTACCGGTGGCCCATTTAACCGTGCGCGCGAAATCAGGTATTTATTTGCATTTTGAGGCGCGGGAATCCGAAGCGTAGCCGGCTTGGAAGACCCTGCCTCCGGCGGGAGTATTGCGGCAAAGAAAAAGCCAAATTATGCGCGGCTGTCTTTGTCCATATAGTGCTGCAAGACATAGTCGCGAATGGCCGAGGCCAGCCCTGTATCCAGCGCGCGCGCCGCATCTATTTCAGCAGCAAGAGCGTTTATGGGGCGGTTTTTTTCTCTTGCGATGGTGCGAAAGGCCAGCCAAAAGCGGTCTTCTAGCGAAACGCTGGTGCGATGGCCGCGCAGCGTCAAAGAGCGTTTCTGGGGCCGCAGGCTCATCGATCACGCCGATGCTGGTCAAGCCGCAAACTTTCAGCCCGGAGGCGTTTCTTTAAAGCGGTCTTTTCCACTTTAGCGATGCCAAACTTGACCGAATTTTCAGTTGCGCGGGCCTGTTTTTCGGCGCGCGCTTTTTGTTTTCGGGCCCGGTTCAGATTGACGGGCTGGGGCATTATTTCGGGCCAACCATGTTTTCCGGGCGCACCACCTTGTCAAATGTGTCGCTGTCCACAAACCCAAGGGCGATGGCCTCTTCTTTCAGGGTGGTGCCATTTTTATGGGCCGTTTTTGCAACCTTGGTGGCGTTGTCATATCCGATCTGAGGCGCCAGTGCTGTGACCAGCATCAGACTTTCGCGCATCAATTTATCAATCCGCGTTTCGTCGGCTTTGAGCCCATCTATCAGATTATCAGTAAAGGCAGAGCAGGCATCCCCGATAAGCTGCATCGATTGCAAAACATTATAAGCCATCATTGGCTTATAGACATTCAGCTCAAAATGCCCTTGTGATCCGGCAAAGCCCACCGCGGCATCATTGCCAATGACATGGGCGCAAACTTGGGTGAGGGATTCGCATTGGGTGGGATTGATCTTGCCCGGCATGATCGAGCTGCCGGGTTCATTTTCGGGCAGCACCAATTCACCCAGACCGCAGCGCGGCCCGGAGCCAAGAAGCCGGATATCATTGGCAATTTTAAACAAGCTTGCGGCGACGGTTTTCAAGCTGCCAGAGATTTCAACCATGGCGTCATGGGCGGCCAGAGCTTCGAATTTATTCGGGGCGGTGACAAATGGCAGGCCGGTAATGGCGGCCATGTTTTGCGCAACCATTTGGTCCCAACCCGGAGAGGTGTTAAGCCCGGTGCCCACAGCTGTGCCGCCTTGGGCCAGTTCATAGATATCACCAAGCGCCCGTTTGATGCGTTCAATGCCTTTTTCGACCTGATGCGCATATCCCGAAAATTCCTGTGAAAGGGTCAGCGGAGTGGCATCTTGTGTATGGGTGCGGCCGATTTTAATAATGCCGTCAAACTCTTTAATCTTTACCTCTAGGGCAGCGTGAAGCTTTTCCAAGCCTGGCAGCAGCACGTTATGGGCGCTCATGGCGGTTGCGATATGCATGGCCGTGGGAAAGGTGTCGTTTGAAGATTGCCCCATATTGCAATGATCATTGGGATGCACCGGATCTTTGCTGCCGATGGTGCCGCCTAGAATTTCAATCGCCCGGTTGGCAATCACTTCATTGGCGTTCATATTGGACTGTGTGCCCGAACCGGTTTGCCAAACCACAAGCGGAAAATTATCGTCAAATTTGCCCTCGACCACTTCCGAGGCTGCCTGAACAATGGCGTTTGCGCGCCTTTCATCGAGTTTGCCCAAAGTTAAATTGGCTTGCGCGCAGGCCTGTTTGATCACCCCCAGCGCACGCACAATAGAGACCGGTTGGCGTTCCCATCCAATTGGAAAGTTCAAAATAGAGCGCTGGGTTTGCGCGCCCCAGTATTTTTCGGCGGGAACCTCAAGAGGGCCAAAGCTATCGGTTTCGGTGCGGGTTTGCGACATTATATACTCCGGTTTTCAAGCCAATGCAGAATATGTATAAAAGCTAGAAGGGACAGGCAATGTTAATTTGCACCCGTTTCGCTTTGCAGGGCTGATCAATGACCATTATTTTCAGCGGTTCTGGGGCAGGCAGCCAAACCTAAAGAACTATTTGCGAAAGCTATCAAGGCTTACCACTTCGGCATCCCCATCGGATTTATCGTCTTTTATCTCGGACTCTGAATCCACAGTGGCAAGGGATGGCGCTTCGTCTTCAGGCGCGTCGATTTTTTCAAACCGGACACCAAACTCAACCGACGGATCGACAAAGGTAATGATGGACGCATAGGGTATATAAAGCGGCTCTGGAGTGTCGCCAAAGTTAAGCGTTACGTAAAAGCCGTCATCCTGCACATCCAGATTTTCAAACCAGTTCTGCATCACAATGGTTATTTCATCGGGATAGCGCATGATCAGCCATTCGGCGATTTCAACATCGGGGTGCTGGGTGTCAACAGTGATGAAAAAATGGTGCTCTCCGGGCAGCCCGTGATCGGCCACTTGCTGTAGGACATCCCTTACAAATACACGCATTGCGCGATTCATAATATTTCCGTAATCCAGAGTGCCCGTCATTTATGTCTTCCCTTGCTATGGGGATAGCATAAAGTTTTCTGAATGAAACAAAAGAGGCAATTACGTCTTTTTTAGCGAATATACATCAAAGAATAGGTTATAATCTTTGGCTAATCTTTATGATTTGAAGCATTTGCCCTTGATATTTAGGCAGCTTTTCCACTGATCAAAAAAAGATAAATATTCTTAGTTTTGCATATTTAGAATTGTGAATAATTTGAAATTATAAACTTTGAATCAAATACTTAATAACAGGCAACACCCAAGCATTGCATTGCATATCTATTTTAATAGGATTTCGTAAAGGATCTTAATCGAAAGAGTGAGCATTCTGATGGCTAGAAAACAGTATCTTGCAATACACAGATACCATTCAGATGAAGTTAAAAAACAATTTTTGACGCCCCCACCGCAGCAAGATTGGCAAACCGATCTTGAGTGGGCGCAGGGCTGAACTTTTGAAAAAGCAAAATGCCTTGGGTATTGGGTAGGCAATGATGATTTCTTTTTTTGTCATTGGGGTGTGGAAGACGAACAAGATATTCACGATGCCTTGTCTGAAATGGGATTGAATGAATTTATTGTAACCGCGTGTTACAGAGCTCACGACCATGTACACACCAATAATTTGACCGGAAAACTTTGCAATTATGGTCCGTGGAAAGACTAAAGATGTCAGTCGAAAAGTGGCCTATAAATATAGTTTTATGATTTGCGGCTTAAGTGGAGGTATTCTGTTGCCAGGGACCTCCGAAACCCCGCCTGACGCGGCTAGGCGACAGGGCTTAAAGTTTCAATAACTCAGGTTGCTTACGCAGCCATCGCCATTGGAGCACGATTGTCATTTGCAATTGTACTGTTTGAACCGGTACGGTGGTATCTCGCCGAGACAAAGCTAACCCCTTTAGACGTTCGTCGATCCTATTTCGGCCCCAAATCCGCCAAATGAACGGGTGTTGGTGGAGCCGCCGGGTACCGCCCCCGGGTCCGATCCGCTTATTACGAGCGCGTTTATGTCCATAGTTCTTGCGAACGGTTTCATCATAGGTGATTTTTACGCCGGTTTGAAGGGCAATAATGATATCTTAACGCAAGTCGCTGAACTTTAATCTGCCTGTGCCAAAACCGTGTCTATAGCCTGCGTGATGTGAAAGACCTCGGCCTCGCCTGCGATATTTGCGATAAGCGACAGCCCAACGGGCAGCCCGCGCACGCAGCCCAAGGGAAGTGTGATATGCGTGCTTCCGGCAATCGCAGGCAGGCTGGTATCTGCACTGCCGCCCCGCGTGTCGCCATTTACATGATCAATCTTTGCAGGCGGTACATTGCTGGGCGTAATTAAGATATCAAGCTGGTGGGTTTGATAGAGTGCTTCGATGGCTGCTTTTGCCTGCGCGCGGTAGTCTTTGCGCAGCTTTTGGTATTTTGGCTTTAGGTTTTGGATATCCAAGGCCTGGGACTGTTCAAAAAAACCCTGTTGAAAATATGGCATTTCTTGCGATGGGCGGGCTGCATTAAAAGCGATCAGCTGCGCAAGCGATCGGGCAGCGACCTTTGTCGGCGTTTTGGACAGATAGCGACCAAGGTCTCTTTTTAATTCATAGAGCAGAATAAAAAACTCGCTTCGCCGCATATGTTCTATCTGTTTTTGTATCTTTGGGGAATGCTGTACTGGTATAATCACCCCTCCGGCGTTTTGAAGCTGCGTTAGGCGGCGCTCAAAAAGCATGCGGGTGGGGGCGCAAAACCCAGTCAAATCCATAGTTCCAATCCGCAATCCTTTTACAGGAACGGGCCTGCCCGATTGTGAAATTTTAGGTTTTCTTATGCTGACATTATCTTTGGGATCACGGCCGGATATAACATCAAGAACCTTCATGGCATCGCTAAGGCTTTGCGCCATGGGTCCCACGGTATCCTGACTTTCGGCCAAAGGAATAACCCCTGTTCGTGAAACCACCCCGCGCGATGGCTTGATACCATAAATCCCATTGCTGGCCGCCGGGCTGATAATCGAGCCATCGGTTTCCGTACCCAGAGCGATCGGGGCAAGGTTAAGCGCAACCGCAACAGCCGAGCCGGAACTTGATCCGCTCGGCGTACGGGCGGCATCATGGGCATTGCCGGTTTGCCCGCCAAGGGCGCTCCAACCCGATGAGGATTTCGGATCGCGAAAGTTGGCCCATTCGCTCAGGTTGGTTTTCCCAAAGATGATTGCCCCGGCGCGGCGCAGTTTTGCCACCACGGTGGCGTCTTTGCCGGTTATATTATCTACAAGGGCCAGCGACCCCGCAGTTGTGGGCAGCGTGCCTTTGGTTTCGATATTATCTTTGATCAGCACAGGAATACCGTGCAGCGGGCCGCGCCAGATGCCCTTTGAAAAGGATATGTCAATCTTTTGGGCTTGTTCAAGCGCGGTCGGCTCGAGCTTTAGGACAGCTTTAAACTCAGGATTTAGGCGGTGAATGCGATCGATATAGCTTTGTGTCAGCGCGGCAGCGGTTGTATCGCCTTGGCGGTATTTTTGGTGAATCTCATCAATGGTCATGATGTCAGACTGCGCATAACCATAAGCGATAAACAACAGTAAAACTGGAAAGAGCGGGTCTATTCCAGTGCATTTGAACGTCAAAGGTCATTTGGTTCGGACATGGTCTGGGCAAAGCTTTTAAAAATCACGCCAAAATAGATCACGGCCGCGTCCAGCCTAGGTCTGACTGGCCTTTTGTTTAGCAGCTATAACATCATCGCCAAGGGTTTTCGTATAGGTGCTTAGGTTGATAAGTGATTTTTCGATTGATGCGCTGTCGTGGGCTTCAAGGGCATCTGTTATATCTGTGTGTAGTTCTATGATCCGCTCTCGACTGCGGGCAGTAAAAGTGATCATATTCATAAGGGGTTGCATGGCCTCAACGGCGCCGGCCAATTGATAGGATAGAACCGGATTATCCGCTGCATCAACAAGCGCCCGGTGAAAGGCCACATCTGAGGCGCACCAGCTTTCATCGCTTAGCCCGGGTTGGCTTTGGCGGTGAATTTCAGCGCGCATGGTGGCCAGATGATCCGCATTGCGGTGCTCGGCCGCAAACGGTGCGCAGGCGCGCTCCATCGCGAAACGTGCATCACACGCGACATCAAAGCTGACGGCGTTCATAGATAACAGCAACGTAGAGGTTGTGATTTGTTGTCCATGGGCTTCTTCAAAGCTAATCCGGTTCACAAAAGCGCCGCCGAACGCGCCGCGCTGCGTGCGGATTAACGATTGCGCGGCAAGGCGTTTCAACGCTTCGCGTACTGTCGAGCGGGACACATCAAATTGTTCGGCCAATTCGGCCTCGGATGGCAATCGCTCATCAACGATCAACTGACCGTTTATAATTGCATCTCGGATGGCCTTGGCAATCTGTGCCGATAAGTCCGCTGCGTCATTCGGGTTAATTTTCATTTGTCAGACATTTAAAAGTCTGACATTTAAAAAGCAAGAACTGATTCTAGGAAAATGACAATGGTGTCAGACCGGATACGCGCAATGGGAGCTTTGCATTGGATTGTGCTGTTTGCTGCAATCCTTGCGGCTTGGGTTGCGCTATTCGCGATGTCGATACCCTCAGATTTGCGCATTGCAGCTCGGATATACGGAGCGGACTTCTGGACATCGTTTTGCGTTGTTACGCCAGACGCAGCTGGTTTGATGCGCGTGTTTGCCATGTGGATGCTGATGTCTGGCGCGATGATGGCGCCGACAGCGCTGCCGGCCTTTGCAACCTATGAAGATATCGGCCGCCAGACCGAAATTAACTTTTCAGCGCTTATTGCGGGCTATGGCGCGGTTTGGGTGGGATATTCCGCTTTGGCTGCGGTGTTGCAAATGTGGTTTTTTGATATGGGCTTGCTAAATGCCGTTGGTGACAGCCAATCCCTGCTGTTTTCAGCCGCTTTGCTAGGCGTTGCCGGGGCCTACCAATTTTCACCAATAAAAGAGGCCTGCTTAAGCAAGTGCCGCCAGCCTTTGACTTTTTTCATGGGCCACTTTGAAGAAGGTCCATGGCGCAACGGGCTGCGGCTTGGGCTGGTGTGTTTGGGTTGCTGCTGGGCCCTAATGCTGCTTGCTTTTGTGGGCGGCGTGATGAATTTGGCCTTTATGGGATTGGCCACTGTAATTATGATTTTTGAAAAACTGCCTGAGATCGGTCGTTATATCACCCGACCTTTGGGCATTATATTGCTGCTAAGTGCAGCCAGTCTTGCGCTTAGCGCATTCATCTAAGGGAGAAAATAGATGGCAAGTGATCGTCTTGAAGTGCCAGCTAAAATTGATAGCCGCCATCCGTCGGCGAAAAAAACTGACCCGGGGCTTACGCCTTGGGCGATCAAAGGGGAGCTGATTTTGAACTGTAACTGCCCCTGTGTTGTGTCATTGGGAAAACACGCCCCAACTGAAGGCTATTGTCAGGCCTGGGCCGGTATCCGTGTCGATGAAGGTCATTATGGAGATGAGGATCTGAGCGGTCTTAATGTTGGACTGGTTCTGGAAATCCCCGGCTTGATGGCACGTGGGAACTGGAAGGCGGCCGCCTATATTGATGAGCGCGCCAGCCATGAAGCCTATGATGGCCTGCTTAAGATTTTCACCGGCCAAGCCCGTGGAACAACCGGTCTTTTCAAACTCTTGGTAGGTGAATTTTTGGGCGCTGAACGGGCGCCTGTTGAATTTACAACTGAGGGCAACGCCAGACGGTTGATGGTGGGCAAAAAAATCCAGGGCGAAATTGTGCCTGTTCCCGGTCACAAAGGTGAAGATATTGTTGTCACCAACACCGAATATTGGATGGGACCCGATATCACTGTTGGAACGGCAACCAAAGGCCGGGTGCGCGCTTTTGGTCGCGTGTGGGATTTTGACGGCAGATCTGCAGAAATTTGTCAGATCGACTGGCACGGTCCGAACTAAATGGCCGGGATCGTTCCCTCACGCCGCGTGCGCGGTACGCCCTTTACGCCTGGTGTGCAGGCGGCAGGGGCAAAAGCCTATACTGTTTATAATCATATGCTGCTGCCAAGCTATTTTGAAAGTTACGAGGCAGATTACCGGCATCTTAAAGAGCATGTACAGGTCTGGGATGTCTCAGTTGAAAGGCAGGTCAGCGTTAAAGGCCCGGACGCACTTCGTTTGATGCGGCAAATGAGCCCGCGCGATATGGACAAAATGGCAGACGACCAATGTTATTACGCCCCGATTTGCGATCATAACGGGGGCATGCTGAATGATCCTGTCCTGATCAAGATAGCCGAAGATCACTATTGGATGTCCATTGCGGATGGTGATCTTTTGCAATGGGCGCTGGGCCTTGCCGTGGGGCAGGGGCTGGATGTTGATGTGGTTGAACCGGATGTCTCGCCTTTGGCTGTTCAGGGGCCAAAGGCTGATGAGCTTATGGCGCGCGTCTTTGGGGATGTGGTGCGGGATATTAAGTTTTTCCGCTATAAACGTCTTGCGTTTGAGGACACGGAATTTGTGGTCGCACGCTCGGGCTGGTCGAAACAGGGCGGGTTCGAAATTTATGTCGATGGCTCAGACTATGGAATGCCGTTGTGGAACCGGCTGTTTGATGCGGGCCAGGACCTAAATGTCCGGGCGGGATGCCCTAATCTGATCGAACGGGTCGAGGGCGGTCTTTTAAGCTATGGCTCTGATATGCGCCGTGAAAACACGCCCATAGAGTCAGGATTGGCAAGGTTTTGTAACTCCCCCGAGGATTACATCGGCAAGTCAGTGATCGAGGCGCAAAAGGCGGATGGTCCGAATAAAATGCTTCGCCCTATTGCAATCGATGGGCCGGGGGATTTGCCCCATAACGCCTTGGGTTGGGACGTTTATGCCGACAACAAGCAGGTCGGCTTGATTGCCTCGGCTGTTTGGTCCCCCGATTTCAACACCAATGTGTCTATTGGGATGATTGACCGTGGTCACTGGGACCCCGGCACTGTTTTGAACGTGGATACCGGGACTGGCATGCGCCCAGCCACGGTAAAAGAGAAATTCTGGATATAAGTCAAAGGAGATGACAATGGCTACTAAACAGCTTTATGACCTCGGTGATATGCCGCCGCTCGGGGAAGTTCCCGAAAAGATGCATGCCTTTTTGGTGCGTCAGGATCGGTTCGGTGATCCGATTGATGCTTGGCAGCGCGAGGTGATCGACACACCCAAAATTGGTCCTAAGGATGTGCTTGTCTATGTGATGGCAACAGGGGTTAACTACAACAATGTTTGGGCCGCACTTGGCTATCCTGTGGATGTCATCAAAGATCGCCAGAAAAAAGGTGAGCCGGAAGATTTCCATGCCGGCGGATCAGATGCTTCGGGCATTGTGTGGGCCGTTGGTGACGAGGTTTCCGATGTCAAAATTGGCGATGAGGTGGTGGTCCACTCTGGATGGTGGGAACCAGATGATGCATGGGTTCTATCTGGCAAAGACCCAATGCTCGCGCCCAGCGTTCGCATTTGGGGCTATCAAACCAACTACGGTTCTTATTGTCAGTTTGCCAAAGCGCAATCGCATCAGATTAAGAAAAAGCCAAAGCATTTAACCTGGGAAGAAGCCGGCTGTTACATGCTGTGCGCGTCAACGGCCTATCGTCAGCTGATGGGCTGGGCGCCTCATACAGTTGAAAAGGGTGACGTTGTTCTGGTGTGGGGCGCAGCAGGCGGCCTTGGGGCAATGGCATTGCAGATTGTCTCGGCGCTGGGCGGAAAAGCCATTGCTGTCATCTCTGATGAAGACAAGCGGCAGTTCTGCATGGACAAAGGCGCAGTTGGGGTGATCAACCGTAATGACTTTGATCATTGGGGACCGATGCCGGACACCACATCCCCGGAATACGGGAACTTTATCAAAGGCGCGCGCGCTTTCGGCAAAGCGATCTGGGATATACTTGGTGAGCGCAAAAGCCCTAAAATCGTTTTTGAACATCCGGGCGAGGCCACATTGCCCACCTCGGGCTTTATTTGTGATACAGGCGGCATGGTGGTGATCTGTGCGGGGACAACCGGCTATAATATCACGATGGATTTGCGCTATCACTGGATGATGCAAAAGCGTTTCCAAGGATCGCATTTGGCCAATGATGAGCAATCTGAAGCGGTGAATGAGCTGCTTTTGGCTGGCAAGGTTGATCCGTGTTTGTCAGAAACTTATACCTTTGATGAAATCGGCCACGCGCATCAGCTGATGTATAAAAATAAACATCCCTATGGCAATATGGCGTGTTTGGTGAATGCCACAGAAACCGGGCAGGGCGCGTCCTAATAGCCGGCGGATACCGATCTGTAAAAGACCCCTTCGGGGGTCTTTTTGTTGTCAAACAGCTTTTTTGTTCGCAGGCCTTAACATCATGATCATGAACTAAAACTATTTGAAATTTTGCGCGATAAACGCGCGAAAAACTGCTTGTATTTTATTTAACTTCGCCTTTACGTGAAGATGTGACAGGACAGGGGAAGAAGATCATGTTGGATATCGATTTCGTACGTAGTAATTTTCCGGCTTTTGAGCAAAGTAACCTTGAAGGGCTCGCCTTTTTTGAAAATGCGGGCGGATCTTATACCTGCCGTCAGGTGATTGATAGGCTCTACCGGTTTTACACCCAACGTAAAGTTCAACCCTATGGTCCTTATGAGCCTGCTCAACTGGGCGGGGCCGAAATGGATGAGGCCCGCGAACGTCTGGCTGCTTTGATGGGGGTTGAAACGGATGAGTTAAGTTTTGGGCCGTCGACCACACAAAACACCTATGTGCTGGCGCAGGCATTTGGCCAGTGGATGCAGCCCGGGGATGCAATTGTTGTCACCAACCAGGATCATGAAGCCAATTCAGGGCCGTGGCGTCGTTTGGCTGATCGTGGCATTGAAGTGCGGGAATGGCGCATAAATGCAGAAACCGGTCATCTTGATCCTAAGGATTTGGCGGCGCTTTTGGATGACAAAGTCCGTTTGGTGTGTTTCCCGCATTGCTCAAACGTAGTTGGCGAAATCAATCAGGTGGCGGACATATGCGCTATGGCGCAAGCGGTAGGGGCTTTTGCTTGCGTGGATGGGGTCAGCTATGCGCCGCATGGTTTGCCAAATGTTGCGCAGATGGGCGCAGATATTTACCTGTTCTCCTCCTATAAAACCTACGGGCCACACCAAGGCATCATGGTGATCAGGCGTGCGTTGGGGGAAACGCTGCCAAATCAAGGGCATTACTTTAACCAAGGCTCACTCTATAAACGATTTACACCTGCCGGACCTGATCATGCGCAAATTGCCGCCAGCGCTGGCATGGCAGATTATTTTGATGCGCTTTACGAGCATCATTTTAACGAACAAGTCTCGCCCGCGGTGCGAGGCGCGGCCGTTCACACGCTTATGCGTGAGCAGGAAAAGATGCTTTTGCAGCCTGTTTTAAATTATCTTCGACAGAAAAATTCAGTACGCCTTCTGGGTCCGGATCAGGCAGAAAACCGTGCCCCGACCGTTGCCGTTGATCTTGGCAAACCTGCAAATGATGTCGCGCAAAAACTGTCAGACTATGGCATTATGGCAGGTGGAGATAACTTTTATGCGGTGCGCGCCCTTGAGGGGATGGGGATAGATCCAGACCAAGGCGTTTTGAGGATGAGCTTCGTCCATTACACCGAGCAAGCGGAAATAGATAAATTATTGAATGCTTTAGACGATATTATTTGATCCATTAGTGCAGGCATGACCGTATACATTCTGTAACAGATCGAGGTCAGGTGTGAGCCAGCAGTCAGCGGTGATATATTGGGTAAGGCGTGACTTGCGTCTGGCGGATAATCCGGCTTTTACCGCCGCTGTCCAATCCGGAAAGCCGGTGTTACCCGTTGCGATTAATGATCAATTGCAAAAAGATCTAGGCGCAGCGCCAAAGTGGCGCCTGGGGCTTGGGCTTGAGAAATTTTCAGCAGCCCTTGATGCGATCGGCAGTAAATTAATCCTTCGCTCTGGCGATCCGCAGCAGGTATTAGAGACCCTGATGCGTGAAACCGGGGCGGATTATCTGGTGTGGAACCGGATATACGAGACCAAAGCGATGGCCCGAGATAGCGCAATTAAACAGGCGTTAAAGCAGCGTGGGATCAAGGTAGATAGTTTTGGCGGAGCTATTTTGTTTGAGCCGATGAGCGTCGAGACAAAAACAGGTGGCTTTTACCGCGTCTTTACGCCTTTTTGGAATGCAGTCAAAAGTCGTGATGTTACTGCGCCTCTGCCCAAAGTGATGCAGTTTAAAGCGCCCTCGGATTGGCCAAGAACAGAAATATTAAGTGATTGGAACATGGCCAAGGCAATGGGGCGCGGGGCAGACGTAATGCGCACGCACGTGCAGCTTGGCGAAACAGCTGCGTGTTCCAGATTGGCGGATTTTCTTCAAAATGATGCCGCGTTTTATTCCCAACGCCGCGATATACCCGCGGTGCAAGGTACATCAGGGCTGGCAGAAAACCTTGCGTTAGGTGAAATAAGTCCACGCCAATGTTGGCATGCGGGGCTGCGCGCGCATTTTGAAGGAAATGACGGCGCCGAAGCTTTTCTGCGGCAACTGGTCTGGCGTGATTTTGCCTATCATCTCATGTATCATACGCCGCATATTGCTCATTCAAACTGGAAGCCAGGTTGGGACGAGTTTCCATGGTCACGTGATGAAGATAATCCCAAAGTACAGGCGTGGAAACAAGGGCGCACCGGAATTCGATTTGTCGATGCGGCCATGCGTGAGATGTATGTAACTGGGCGCATGCACAATCGGGGGCGAATGATCGTCGCCTCATATTTAACCAAGCATCTTATGTGCCACTGGCGCATTGGACAAAAGTGGTTTGAGAATTGCCTGATTGACTGGGACTGCGCAAGCAATGCAATGGGTTGGCAATGGGCCGCCGGATCTGGCCCGGATGCTGCCCCCTATTTTCGAATTTTTAACCCCGAAACCCAATTGGCCAAATTCGATCCCGATGGCACCTATCAAAAGCGTTGGATCGCTGAAATTTCCAGTAATCCCGGCAAAACGGCGATGAGTTACTTTGCCGCCGTACCAAAAAGCTGGAAATTGAAGCCGGATATGGTTTATCCTGATCCTGTTATTGCCCTGCCTGAGGGTCGTCAAAGAGCTTTGAGAGCTTATCAGAACCGCAGTTTCTAAAAAGGAAGGTTTATGTATTTAACATCCACGACAAACCAAAAAAACCTGCCAAGATACTTTAGCCAGGTGTTTGAGATGGCGGCTACGATGAATACAGGCATATTGGATTTTGTTTTGCCGGACGGACGGGTTTTTCGGGCCAATGGTAAAAACCCAGGACCCGTTGCCCAAGTCGATATCCACAACCCCGAAGTTTTTGCCCGTCTAATCCGCGAAGGCGATCTTGGATTTTCAGATGCGTATCTTGATAGTTGGTGGAGCACTCCGGACTTGCAATCTTTCATGGATTGGGTTCATGCGGAAAATGATGAACTCTATGACGGTTTCCCTGGAATGAGCTTGGTACGTGCCTTTGAGAAGATCCGCTTTTGGCTGCAAAGCAATTCAAAAAGACAAGCTCGCAAAAATATCAGTCACCACTACGATCTTGGCAATGATTTTTACAGGTTATGGCTGGATAATACGATGACATATTCTTCTGCGCTTTTCACCACAGGCCAAGAAGATCTTGAAGCCGCCCAGATCGCCAAATACGCCTCAATGGTGGATCAAATGGGTGTTAAAGAAGGCGATCATGTATTGGAAATTGGCTGTGGCTGGGGCGGGTTTGCCGAATATGCTGCGAAAGAAAGAGGCTTAAAGGTCACTGGCTTGACGATCAGTAAGGAGCAATTGGAATTTTCTAAAAAGAGAATTAAAAACAAGGGATTAGAAGGTAGTGTTGATATAAAACTTCAAGATTATCGCGATGAAAAAGGCCGCTATGACGGGATTGCCAGTATTGAAATGTTTGAAGCTGTTGGTCAAAAGTACTGGCCGGTATATTTTGACACCATAAAAAAATGCCTTCATCCCGGTCGGCAGGCTACTTTGCAGATTATCACGATCCAAGAGGACCGCTGGGATGTATATCAGCGCGGCGTTGATTTTATCCAAAAATACATCTTTCCCGGAGGCATGTTGCCAAGTCCTAATGTATTGAAATCCGAGGTTCAGAACGCCGGCCTGTCTGTGGTTAAGTCCATAGAGTTTGGCCAAAGTTATTCGCAAACATTGCGGCGCTGGCACGACACGTTCAATGCGAAATGGGATCAGGCCGCCGAATTGGGGTTTGATGATCGGTTTCGCCGCATGTGGAATTTTTATCTCACTTCTTGCGCCGCAACATTTGAAAGCGGCAATTGCGATGTCACACAGATTACCATTGCCAATTCGGACGATTTAAGGGCGTAGCTTTCTGTCCAATGCCGCTTGATAGGGGAAGATATGTCCCGATAATAAGCGCAATCAAATATGAATTGTGCGGCTATGCAATTCAGCAGGGTGCATTGCCTTGAGTTCATGTGGTAATCTGCCTAAATGTGGGGTTTAAACGTCAAACAAAGGACTGCCCCAATGAACTATGCAAGTGACCTTGCTGATATGGTTGGAAATACGCCACTGATAAAATTGCGCCGTGCAAGCGAAGAAACCGGCTGTACAATCTTGGGCAAGGCCGAATTTATGAACCCCGGTCAGTCAGTCAAAGACCGTGCGGCTTTGTTCATCATTCGCGATGCAATTGAAAAAGGATTGCTGCAACCGGGCGGAACCATTGTTGAAGGCACTGCCGGAAATACCGGCATAGGCTTGGCGCTTGTCGGGGCGTCACTGGGCTATAAAACCGTCATTGTCATCCCCGAGACCCAAAGCCAGGAGAAAAAGGATATGCTGCGGCTCGCTGGCGCCGAATTGGTACAGGTGCCTGCTGCGCCCTATAAAAATCCCAATAATTATGTGCGCTATTCGGGGCGCCTTGCCGAAAAGCTGACAAAGAGCCAAGCAGGGGGCGCCATATGGGCCAATCAGTTCGATAATGTTGCCAACCGTCAGGCACATATAGAAACAACAGGTCCGGAAATCTGGCATCAGACAGCTGGCAAAGTTGACGGCTTTATCTGTGCGGTTGGATCCGGCGGCACATTGGGTGGTATTGCGCAAGCCTTACAGCCAAAAGGCGTGAAAATCGGTCTTGCCGATCCCATGGGTGCGGCCCTCTATTCGTTTTACACCGAAGGCGTTTTAAAGTCCGAAGGCAATTCAATTTCCGAAGGCATCGGGCAGGGGCGCATTACCAAAAATCTAGAAGGTTTTACCCCTGATTTATGCTATCAGGTCACCGATCATGAAGCCTTGCCCATTGTGTTTGATTTGCTGCAAAACGAAGGCCTTTGCCTTGGGGCAAGCTCGGGTGTGAATGTGGCCGGCGCGATTAAAATGGCGCGCGAATTGGGGCCGGGGCATACGATTGTGACGATTTTATGCGATTATGGCACGCGCTATCATTCTAAACTGTTCAACCCTGATTTTCTAAAGAGCAAAGACCTGCCCTTACCGCCTTGGATGAGCATGGCGCCCCAGTCTATCCCGGGCGTTTTTGAAGAGATGTGATCTGCATCCTCGGCCTGCCTTGGGGTGCTTGTCTTCCAAGGCGTTTGATATCTGCGTGGACAGAAATCCATGAAAGGACTTAACATGACCGAAAAGTTATTTCTGCAGGACAGTTATCTGCGCGAAGCGCCAGCGCAGGTTGTTGATATAACGCCAGAGGGCGGCATAGTTTTAAACCAAAGTCTTTTTTATGCTACTTCGGGCGGGCAACCCGGCGATGGCGGTGTGTTGCACTGGGACGGCCAAGAAACAGTTATCTCAACAAGCGTAAAGGGCGAAGCAGGTCAGATTATTTGCCTGTCCGCCGAAGGCAGTGCCGTGCCTAAAATTGGACAAGAGGTTTTGCAGGTTCTTGATTGGGATCAGCGCCACCTTCATATGCGGATGCACACAGCGCTGCATCTTTTGTCGGTTGTCATCCCGTTGCCTGTAACCGGGGGCGCTATTACATCGGTCAAAGGGCGTTTGGACTTTAATATGCCCCAAGCACCAGAAGACAAAGAGGCTTTGGGTGACGCTTTAAATGACCTGATTTCCCGTGATCTGGAAATTTTGGAAGAATGGATCACCGAGCGCGAGTTGGATGAAAACCCGTCCTTGGTGAAAACCATGTCTGTTGCGCCGCCCCGCGGAGCTGGAAAAATCCGGCTGATCCGAATTGGCGCAGATGACAGCAGCGTTGATTTGCAGCCCTGCGGCGGCACCCATGTGGCCCGCACTGGTGAAATAGGGCGGGTTAGAATTGGGAAAGTTGAAAAAAAGGGTCAGTTAAACCGGCGTGTTCATCTGCATTTTGATGACTAAGTTTTTTAATTTATTGCGCTAAGATGCCTTGCTATTCGCCTGCAGCAACGGCTAAAAGGCAGCCCAGTGGACAGGTGGCCGAGTGGTCGAAGGCGCACGCCTGGAAAGTGTGTAGGCGGGAG
>ERZ1049444.329-NODE-329-length-48618-cov-8.355312_pt1 | contig 48618 bp, 36 predicted proteins | sample MGYA00383101_ERZ1049444 | MGnify/ENA primary metagenome ERZ1049444 (study PRJEB29581, sample SAMEA5548371) | metagenome | biome: marine; feature: coastal; material: water | depth 50 m | study: Short-term variability in the microbial, nano- and picoplankton... | reverse complement strand
TGGCACGCTTTGACGCGTTGTGCTTCTGGCCTTCAAACAAAGGGCTCACACTGCTTTGATGGGTAAGCAAGGGGTACCCACTGCTCGAGCAATGACAGACCAAAGGGTCTCAATCAATCTCCGTGCTGAGGCAACTTCGTATCCCTGCGTTTCTAAAACACCAGTTTAAAGGTAAAGGCAGAGAAATGGTACTTTGTAGTGAGAGAAATGAGAACAACAACATTACCTGCTAAAAAAATAGCGATGTTTCGCTACAGTCTTCTGGCATTCAGCAGTAGAAATTGAATAAATGTTTGAAAAAGAATCATGACTCGTTCGACTCAATCATACCCCACGATCGTGTACCTGCGAGGTGTTTAGGGATGAATGGAAACATAACTGATCGGAACAAAAAATATGGCACCATCAAAGTGCTCAATCTATCAGAATGGGGACGCCCCATTGCTCGCATCGCCGCCAAATTTCTCGAGAAAAAACCAATTACCGTCATTCAAGTGACAAACATTCACTTTCTGCTCTCCCTGTTTTGTGCCTGGCTCATTTTCGAGGGGCACCTCTTGGAGAGTTGTTTTCTGTTGATTGTCAAGGGCGTTCTTGACGCTGTTGACGGAGAGCTGGCACGGATTCGAGAAAGGCCATCCCATGTGGGAAGGTATTGGGATACAGTAGCGGATACCATTGGGCTCATTGCTGTGATGTGGGCATTTGGAACAGTGTTAGAGTGGAATATTGCATTGACATCAATCCTCATCCTTTCAATTCTGCTTCAATACTCATTCTTCAACCATTTTTCCATCCTCGTTCGAGTGCTGGGCTCAGGAGATTCGACAAGCCGAATTGATGAACGTGTCCGCCCGGTGGCTCAACCTTGGGAAAGCCAAACGATGGTGAACATTTTTCACACAATCTATGTTCTCTTTTTCAGTTGGCAGGATAGCCTTGTTTCCAAGTTTTCAGGGAACGGATCGAAGAACCTGCGCTTCGAATTAACCGTCTCATCATTCCTTGGCTATGGCATGCAATCAATCATCATTTTTTTACTCGCTCTTACTCAAAACCTCGACTCCTTGCCGCACCTCGTCTTAGGAGTCAATGTGTTCTTGGTGGTGCTCGTTCTCATTCGAAGTCGCTTAGGATGACCTGCGGTCCAAACAAGGCTGGACATGAATGTTGCTTGAAAAGCCCTTTTTGAGGCTCTATGGGGCCCTGACGCGCTTCGAGCGGCTCAGAAATGGACGATTCTTCGAATCAACCATCGTAGCCACTAAAGGCTGGATGTGGAAATTCAATCCATGGATGAAGCCATCGCCATGCAAATTGTAGGAGCAGTGAGCCTGCTCATTGGACTGAGAATGAACATTGACCCAAAGGGGTTCAATGAGGATATATTTGGGAAAGAGGCCCCAGAGGCTGCCCTTGGTGAAATGAACGCAATGCGGATGGCCATTGGAGGTGGCGTGCTCGCTGTTTCTGCCATCAATCTAATCTGCAGTTTCACAATGAACGATGCCAGTTCAATGGCCGCTCTTCTGACGGCGAGTGCGGTTGGATTATCCCTTTTCTGTTTCACCATCGTTGCTCCATACCTTCGAGGCTACACTGAAGCAATTCCAAAACTCCCAATGATCGTGCTCCCAATCCTCGTGGCAGTGAGCCTTGTTGGTGCGTACGTTTGATGGTGTTTCCATGCACTCGCTTGCGAAGCTAGGCTGCGCACTATTGTGTGCCATCTTATTGACAGGTTGCACTGGCCCATCCAACCTCTTCGGGTGTGGAGAAGCCTACGAAAATATGTACGGTGGGGATGACTACACGTTCACATCCAAAGAGGTCGATCAAAACAATGCGCTCAATGTCACAGTCAAAATTCTCAACGGAGCGGCCGGTTGGCTCGAAGAATCTGATGAGAAGGAAGTGGATGCGGAAGTCTACGTCACGTTGCGCATCAAAAACTCAGTCGGCGACGAAACGGTCGTCGACTTCCAGAGCAGCACGTGGGAAATCAATGGAGATTCAGAGGACGGGTCCAATTGGGTGACTTATTTATGGTATCAAAGTCCAGATGGTTTCTGTGATGATGGCTGTGATAAAGTGAATTTTGTTGCTGGATTCCAAGATGGATTCATCTACTACGATGGCACATGTGACACATCGCCGTGGGTCGATGTGGACTGAACTCAATGTGGTGTCGAAGGCTTCGCAGCGTCTTGGTTTTTGCTCAGTGCCGGGGGCAGGATTCGAACCTGCGAAGCTTTACGCAGAGGATCTTGAGTCCACCCCCTTTGACCGCTCGGGAACCCCGGCTTGTACCCAACGCTCGAACCTCCTGTTCTTGACTATTGCTCTTCACCAAGGTCATCAAGATCCTTGGGCCGAGGGGGTGGAAGGCTTCGGTCAAGCATGGCCTTTTCGACTTGATGGTGGGTGAATTCTGCCATTGTCTCCCTTCGTCGATACAGAGAGAACCCAAGCACACCTGCGGCTAATATGACGACAAGCACCGCAAAGCCAAGGGCATCAACACCACCCTGGCTGCTGTCTTGTGAGGCTGTCACTCTGCCCATTGGCAAAGGAATGTCGCCTGTTACATTGACAATGGACACCTTCAACCCCAAATATCCAGTTGTCCATGTTTCAACACTCCAACGGTGCTCAACCCAAGAGCCGGGTTGGAGTTGCGAATCGTTGCTTTGAAGAATCCGTCCTTCAGAATCTTGCAACTGCACCGTCACATTGCCTGGGAGCAACCCTTCATTGGCAACTCGGACAAAAACGCTGATGTTCTCGCCTACGATTGGTGAGTAGGGCGTTACTACAATGTCGTCAAAGCGCGGTTCAAAGGCCACCCATCGGAAACTTGGCGTGAGAGGCGACTCACTCGTCCCATGCCCTGTGACGATGCGGCCAGAACGATCGGAGGCTGAGAACCAAACTTCGAGCCGGTCCTCTTGTTCAAGCGGCGTTGTGGCTTGGGGACTCAAATCAACTTGCCCGGAATAGGTGTTGGTTGTCCCTTCGCCAGCGGACTTGGCCAAGAACGCTGAACCTGAGGCGCCTTCAAGCGCCTCGCCAGCACGAAGGAAGCGCCAGTGCATCATCAATGCCTCATCACTCAGTCCCTCTTGGTCGGTGAGAATAACAATCACCTCTTGCATGTCCAAGGCATTTGAATCAACAACGGCCAACGTGCCTGGGGGCACGGCCAACTGAGGCGAAAACCGATCCAAGGTGAGATCAAAGCGTTGGTCATATTGCAGCAGGTTCCCTTCGATGAGGACCTCGATGAAACCAGTGTTGTGCTGTAGAACTTGCTCATCCATCAAGAGTTGGGTGTGTGCCCTTCCTTCAACGTCGAAGGTCACATTGGTCAAACCAGAGCGTTCGCCATCGGAAAGGAGGATCTCTGCTACAACGGTGTCAGGCACATGTTCAGCAAGTATTGTGGTGTTGGCGTGAACAAGGTAAAGGGTCAAATTGACCAGGTCGTTTCTGTGAACCCACAAGTGCCCATTCTCTGTTTCACCAAGAGGTGAGGTTTGGTCTTCAAACACAATTGATTGAACCGTAAGGGCTGACGCAACCGACCACGAGAACACATCAAGTTTGGAAAGCCCAAGACCCAGATCTTGCCCCTCATCAAACAATTTCAATGACGGTTCCGAGGCACCGAAATACGCCCAATTGGAAAGGTCCCATGCGAGCCTGAACCTGATTTCAACCGTCCACGATTGCTGTAAACCAACTTGCTGGACCACCACAACAGGGTGCGTCTCGAAGCAGTTTTCATCAGCTTCAGTTGTTTCAAACCGAGGCATGTACCGGATGAAGCAGGTGTTGGAAGCATCCCGGCCGAGCAAGGCAAATTCAATTTCATCAAGTGAAGCAATGCCATTTCCATCGGTCAGTGTAAACTGGAAGGTGTGTTCATGGCCCAAGAGCAACGAGCCATTCACATCGTCAAAGGTCATCGTTGATGTGTCAATGAGCGTGTCATAGCGCTCTTGAACAAAGATGGTTCCCAAATCGGATGCTTCACCATACTCGCCGCCGCCTTGCAACATGTTTCCTGCAAGATCGGTCGCTCGAATGACAACGCTTGCCCGTCCCGAAGAGGCGCCTCCTGTGATGTCAATCCAAGATAAAAGGGGCAAATCAACCACGGCTTCGGTCAACCCACTGTTGAACGTGACCGTTTGTGAGGAATATTCGTCCGCATCCATCACCCCGTCGAGGTTGGTATCATCGCTTGATTCAAGCCAGGTGTGAAGTTCAAGACTGTTGGAAAGTCCTTCTTGGTCTTCGAGGGTGACCCGAAGCGCCACATCTTGGCCCTTCATCCACAAGTGGTTGTCAGCTGGTGCATAACCACCTGGATCCAACGCAATCAAGGCGATGGTGTTCGGGCGGACCCGGTCATAGATGAACGGAACATGAGAGGACGATGAGGTTTGGTCGAGGCTTGTAGGGGATTGGGCACCCACCGGCCCTCGCCGTTCAAGATGAGGCGTCAGATGGATTCGAGTTCCTGATGGAAGGCTTTCTTCCATTGACGGGGTGGCGATGCTCACAGAAAAAGCACCATTCTGGTTCACTTCAGTCAGCCAAGAAGACGACCAATTGACCGCAGGACCAGGCCACTCGTTTGGACCACCGCTGACATTGATTGGAGGGGCGGCACGTGCGTCAATACGAACCTGCGCTTCGCCTGCATCGACAAACGATTGGGCAATTCCTTCGAAGCGGACTGCGCCAGAAGCGACCATGGTTTGGTTGGCGTTGAGGTGGAAGGGCCATTGTGGATTGGACCAATCGTTGAGGTTTCGCTGATTGGCGTCCAGCACAGTAAATCCAACCACTTCCAAATCATTTTCAATTTCATTGAACCCTGTTTGACGGAAGGCATGAGCAGGTCCCGTCGAAAGGCCATTGACATCGGCGGCAATCGAAAGCACGTGCACATCATCGATGTCATCGAAAGCCCATGTGCTCTTCACCGCCCATGTGATGTTGCAGACATTGATGCTGCACGAAATGCTCGAGGCGTTCGAAATCAGATGCGCGTAGGCAACACCGTCTAATTGACGGAATTGTGGCATTGAGTCTATGTTGATGACTTCAAGGTGTACCAAGGCATCTGTGTGGTGCTTTGAAGGTGAAAGCATGAGTTCTGCTGAGGCGAAATCCGGAGCGTCAAGGGTTGGTTGATTTGCATCGCCACGCCAGTGCTGCGTTTCGAATGTGACCGTTTCTTCGGGCAACCAGCGTTGATGTGTGATGGGGAGAATTCGATCAACCAGCAAGGGTTGACTGGTGGCACTGAGGTTGACAGCAATGGAGCCGACATGGGTGGTGATGCGAAGTGGGAGCACCACCGATGAAGAGGCGTTGAGCAGCTTGAACGCATCGACTGCATCATTGAGGGTTGAATGGGGCACAGAGCGGGTGATTATTTGGTCAGAGGGGACCATAACTGCTTGACTGACGGTGGCGGAAAAGGTTCCATTCAGAAGCACTTGCACGGTGCATGCCACGGTGTGTAGGGTGGCGTCGTCCTCAACACGAAGGCAGGATGCGGAATGTGTCAAGCGGTGGTGCTGTGTGGGACTGTCGACTGCAATGGTTCGGCTTGGCCCGCTTTGTTGGAGAGAGAAAAGACCGTCCGTTCCGTTGCTTTCAAGTTCGACGAGGAATTGCACTTGATGGTTCATAGCTGCGGAAACATATGGAGAATCACCGGGCAGAATCCACGACAAATTCACGACCTGCGTGCCACTGTTTTCAATGTGAAGCGTTCCGTTTTCAACCGTCGTAGCCGGAATTGAATCGGTGTCATGAAGCCCCTTTGCAAAGCCAAAACTGGTGGATGAACCGTCGACTGGCCATTCGAACAACGAGGTGTTTTCTTCCCCGATCGTGACCACCGGGGCCTTTGGCTCAAGCGAACAGTGTGGTTCGTAAACAAAGCCGTTTGAAGCCCCACCCGCTGACCATGTCAGGGCAAGGGAGGCCGTGAACCCGGGCGTTGAAGTTGACAAGAGCGTTCGGCGCAAGGTTGGTGGCTCTGTTTCTGAATAAGCCCATGAATCCAAGGCGTACCCTGCGTGGGTTGCAGATAGATTGTCACCATAGGTCACAATGGTGATGCTTTGGAAGGGACACATCGCCTCATAGGTCCACACTGCAGAGGCAGAACCGCCTGATACAAGGCGAGAATCTTGGTCGATGAAAACCGCATCCATGCCAACACCGGAGTGAGGGAGGCGCTGATGATGGTACGCATCGTAGTAATGCACAGCACCCACTGTCAGCCGTTTTATTGAAGGCGACAACAGCGTTTTATTTGTGGCGAAATTCGCTCTCAATTGAAGCGAGGTATGGACCAGTGGGTCGAGTGGGAGGGGAATTGGCAGCGTCCGATTCGAGAAGCCTTGAATGATTTGCCCGTTGGCATCCAACACATCAAACAGCAGGCTGGTGTTTTCAGGTTGCTCAACAAATCCATCGATGTGCCCCCATCCAAAGACTGGATCTGGTGAGATTGCAGCAGAAGTCCATGCCCCTTCTGGCTCATAGAGGTCGATTTCAATTCCTGCGTCGTCAATGTACCAGCCATCGAGTTCAATCAATTGGTCCGAGAAAAAGGTGAACCTTGCACGAACTTCCATCCCTGAAAGGTTCGACAAATCGAAGGTTTTCAAATCAAACCCGCGTATGGTGTTTCCACACCCCCCTGCTACGTTGGAACCATCGATAATGCCCTCACCATACAATGGAGAGTTGCTGTTCACGGTCGAGATTTGGTCATGGAATCCGTTCAATGTTGGTGGTAGGAACCACCAGTTGTCCCCACCATCAGTCGAAATCGAAACGGCACCGCCGTCCCAACTCGCTTCGGTGCAGACCCAGCTTCTGAAAGTGAGGCGGGCCGTTGAATTCACGGGCAAGGTGTATTCTGGCGTGTAGAGGTGAGTCAGCATGTTGTTGCGGTACTCGTCATCGAGGTAGATGCCGGCACCACCGGTGCCTGAATGCCAGATACCCGGCCCATATCCAGAGGCGTTCGAAGTTGGGCCAACTTCCCACCGTCGGTTTGATGTTGCATCGAGTGACCAGCCTGCAGGCAATTCAAACCCAGTTTCAAAATCTTCAGTGGTTGAGGATGCCCCGTTGTTTCCAAAAGATTGAGTCCAATTCCATTCGTTCGGGGCCGTTCCATCGTAGGTTAACCAACCGTCACTGGAACCGTTCGTTTGTGATGGTTGGGTGGTGAAGTTTGCCAGCGTCGTCTTGCTTTGTGATGGCATTCCGCGGTTGGTCCATACGCTGATGTCGTCGATGGCCACACCTTCCCAGCCGTTCGAAGAGGATCCGCCAAAGTTGTTGTTGGCATTTGTTTGAACCCAGAAACGGAGATGGACGCTGCTTGCGTTCTGTGGGCTTGTTGTGTTCCATGGCAGGGAATAGAGCACTGGGCACCACCTGTTTGACGAGTCAGGGCCGTTGAAGAAGACCCCATCGCATTGTGCACCATTGTTCGGATGGCCCGGATGAGTTGAAATTGGTGAGTAGGTCGAACCGTTGTCAAATGAAATCCAAACGGTGAGATAATCTTGGGTACCGCCTTCTATGTCCCAGTTGGATGAGAGTTCCAACTCGACCGTTTGACCAGTATGATTCATGAAATCAAGCGAAAGTGCGAGCTGCCCTTCTGCATTTGGAAGGTAATTACCAGAGAAGTTACCGTGGAACCAAGCCCCAGGCTCGTCACCTTGGTTGTGGAGAAGGATTTCGTCAACAAACCATCCACCACGGAGGCCTTGGGACACGCCCGTTGCATAACAAAATTTCAACTCGACCGATTCTTGGAGCGCGGAAATCGTTGAGTCAAGTTGGAAGGTCGCATTCGTCCATGCCGCCTGTTCGCCATTCCAAACAGCAAGTGGGCTCTCTTGGTGAGTGGATGTCGCATCGTAACCATTGATTGGAGAAATGACCACCCATTGACCGTTGCTGGATTTTGCTTCCACCCATGCTGCATCGTCGGTGTTTAATGCCAACCAGTGCCTGAAGAACAGTGTGTAATTGTTGATGAAGGAAGGCGTTTGGTATGATGGGGATTGAATGCACCCAGTCATGTTGGCCTCAAGGTCCCCTGTACCGCGGGTCGAAAGAGCACTTAGCGACTGAGGCGTCGCAGGAGAACTTGCTGAACCCGACCCGTTTGAAGGAAGATCCATGCCCGATTGTGAGTTCAGCGCTCGTAATGAAGGCTGAACAAGAGCCCATGCTTCGTGGTCATCGCCGACCCCCATCCACCCTGATGCTGTTCGAACCGTTGTTTCGAAGTCCGAAACGGTCCCGAGGGAGGCTTCGGTCGCTAACGTGAGGTGACCACCATGGCCGATTCCGTTGGTCTGATCATGCGTCCCATTCCATTGATTGGTTGAGTGAACTCCAAAATTGGTACCATTCGTTGCAGATGAGCCCCAAATCGGTTGCACCAAGAGTTGAGCATCAGTAAAGGTCCTGTTTGCATCAATAACGAGCGCATCGCTGATTTCAGCATCGACGAAGGTCGTGTTTTCGCCGGGGTAGAATTCGACAATTCCTGTGGATTGATCCTCTTCGATCAAGGCCCATTCAGGTTGCTCAGCCGTTCCAACCATCGGGCTGAGGCTTGAGGCGAGCATCAACACGATGAGGCCAAAACAGACGCGAACGGTCCCCTGACCGTTGGCAAAATGTCCCGCCCTCGCCTTCACTCTCATCCACCTCGCTAGCGCGAGGTGAGCCATTCGATATGAATCAACGCACATATTGGTTCAGCCAAGTGGAATGAAGGGTTCAAAGTGTGTCGGCCATACGGACAACCCATGTCGACGCTCGGCAACCTAGACAGCGCACAATCGCGCGAGGTTGAAGAGCAATTATTTTCCACGCATCGGCTTCAATCCACGCGCCATATGCCTGTTCCGCTCCCACGTCAGGACTTCTGGGCAATGGTGAAACAACTTCTCAACACCCTCGACATGGAGATTCAATCCATGCTGATGAAGGGCATGACTGGCATGCGTTTGCAGAACCTTCAGAAGCGTCAAGCCAACATTCGCCACATCGCCTCCGAACTCGCTCGAAAGCGAACGGTTGCTGTTGTTCAACACGTGGCTTCACAATCGCTGCGCAGTTCTGCTGCTCAAGGAGGCGGCGCCCATGAGTTGCCAGCGCTTGATTGGCAACGTCACGACCCCGCAGAAAAGGCCTTTTTCCATGCCGTTCAAATTGCAATGGACCGCTTCAAGATGGAAGTGGACTGGTCGTCGATGCAGAATGGCCTTGCGGGAGAAGCCATCACGCTGCCACAACGGCATGCACCAGGCACCATGCAACTCGATTCCTTTACGGAAACCAACATCACCTCTCGCCCACCACCAGCGCTGGCCTTCGAAGATCAAGCACCAGAACCTCTTCCAGATCTCGAACGGGATGATGAAGATCGAATGGCACCAGATGAGTGGCCAGATTTGGATGAATACATTCACGCAGATTTGGAAGATGCACAGGTAACGACCCAAGCCTCACCTCAAGCGAAGGCGCAAGATGGCGATGCCATGATGGCCTTCATGGGTCAAGATGGAGATCGAAAGCATGCTGCAGCAATGGAATTGGCACCTTCTAAATCCGCGACCATTTCTTTGGACGACGTATTCGATACCCCCGCAGAAGAAGCTGTTCCAGAGAATGTGGAACCTGTAAAGGAAGAACCCGTCGTTGAACCGACATTGATTCGAATTCGAGTGCTCATGACGAGCCCTGAGCCAATTCTCACCGCATCGGGTGAATCATTGGCATTGGAAGCCGGCGATGTTCATTTCGTCGATCAAGAGTCAGCAGACTGGCTCATCGAGTCTGGCGTAGCTGAAGCAGCCGCTCTTTGAGGAAGAACCGTTCGAGATTAAATCTCAAGGCATCACACTGTCATTGCTTTGCATCGTGCTCGACCCATCGAGCCTTGCGGCACGTTGTGTAGAGCGTTTGTGTGCAATGCTCAGTTGACGGAGCGCATCGAGAGTTCGATGCTCACAGTGTCAGGGATTGAGATACGGGTGACTTGGCGGAGTGCCGACTCATCCTTTCCGGACGTGATGTCCATCTCAAGCAGACGCTTGTGAACTCGAAGTTCCCAGTGATCGTAGGTTTCAACGCCTTCGCCGTCAGGTGCCTTGCGGACTGGAACAACCAGTCGTCGAGTTGGCAATGGAATTGGTCCTCGTAGCGAGATACCACCGTTGTCGCAGATGGCCTTAATTTGGCTTGCGACGAGGTCGATGTCCCCGTGGTTCTCACCGGTGAGCTTGATGATGGTAACTGCTGCCATAATGACCCGTCCAAATTCTCAATCTATGTTCAACTGAAGACTCAAGCCTTCTTTTCGATCTTCAAGCAGACGCCAGCAGCGACGGTCTTGCCCATGTCACGAATAGCGAAGCGGGAGAGTTCTGGGAAGGTGTCCATTTGCTCGATTGCCATTGGCTTGTTAGGTTGGAAACGAATCAAACATGCGTCACCAGTCTTGAGGAAGGAAGGGTTTGCTTCCTTGCCAGCCTTGTTGGTCTTTTCGAGGAGTTCTTGGAACCGAACAGCCACTTGAGCAGTGTGTGCGTGGAACACAGGAGTGTATCCGACGGAAACAGCCTTTGGAATGTCCATGAGCTGAATTTGTCCGACGAAGGTTTCGTCGTGTCGAACGAACATTGGCTCGTTGTCAGTGTATCCAGCAACGTCGCCACGGCGAATGTCTTGCTGAGCGAGGCCACGGCAGTTGAAACCGACGTTGTCTCCAGGCTCGGCCTTTTCGACCATGGTGTGGTGCATCTCGATGGACTTGACTTCTGCGGACTTCATCGATGGGTTGAACACAACGGTCTTACCGACGTTGAGGGTACCGGTTTCGATCTTTCCAACAGGCACAGTTCCGATACCGGAGATCTTGTACACGTCTTGGATAGGCAAGCGAAGTGGCTTGTTGATTGGCTTGTTTGGCATTGTGATCTTGTCAATGGCTTCGAAGAGTGTTGGTCCGTTGTACCATGGGCACTTGTCGGACTTGTTGAACACGTTGTCGCCGTTCAAAGAAGATGCAGGAATCATTGGGACATCGTCCGGCTTGAATCCTGCCATCTTGAGGAGGTTGCCGACTTCTGTGCAGGCAGCCTTGTACTTGTCTTCTGACCAGTCAACACCAGAGATGTCCATCTTGTTGACGTGGACAATGAGTTGCTTGACACCAAGTACCTTTGCGAGGAAAGCGTGTTCCTTGGTCTGGGCGTTGACACCGTCGTTTGCAGCGCAGAGAAGCACAGCAGCGTCAGCTTGGGATGCACCAGTGATCATGTTCTTGACGAAATCACGGTGACCTGGAGCGTCGATGACAGTCCAGTAGTAGGTAGGGGTGAAGAATTCCTTGTGAGCGACGTCGATGGTGATACCACGTTCTCGCTCTTCCTTTAGACCGTCCATCACGTAAGCAAGACCGAATCCAGCCTTACCGGATTCTGCAGCGAGCTTCTCGTTCTTTTCGATGACGTGGCCTTCGATGTGTCCGGAGTCCAAAAGCAGACGTCCGACGGTTGTTGACTTACCGTGATCGACGTGGCCGATGAACACGATGTTTAGGTGAGGCTTGTTCTTATCTTCCCATTGACTTCCCATGGTAATTGCTCCTTAGCGAGTCATCCGAACCACCACCCCTATTTGAAAACCGCGACGCGTGATTTCCACCCAACTATTGCCCTAAAGAGGCAACTCCGCTTGATTTCTTCGCCTCCAAACGCGGCAAAACGATTTGCAGCCCTCTTCACTCGGAACCGCGGATAGAGCCGTCGTTTTCGACCTTGTACAGCCGTACTGTGCTCGTAGCACCGCTGATCGCCTTTGGACTCCCGGAAATCGCAACAACGCGCTGACCTGGTTTGATGATTCCTTGTTCGACAAGCGTTTCGACGGCGGCTTGCATGGTTTGAGAGCCGCGCTCGTATTCCTCAACAAGCAGACTTTCGACGCCAGGCAGCAACTGAATCCGTCGGGCCGCACGGATTCGATCGCTCACAGCCGTCACCGGTGTTGTTGGCCTGTAGCCTGCCACCAACCGAGCAGCGTTTCCGTGTTGGGTCGCTACGACGATGCGTTCAGCCTCTGAGATTCTTGCCAGTTCAACACCGGCATGGGCGACTGAGCGTGTGGCCTTGAACCGGGCAAGAGCGCTTGGACGGCGGTCGGTCGTTCTGAATCCCTGATCTGCTGCGGTAGCGATTTTTGCCATTGTTTGAACAGCAGCAAGTGGATAATTGCCCGATGCAGTCTCTCCAGACAACATCACGGCGGTCGCCCCGTGGCGAATGGCACTGGAAATATCGCTGACTTCAGCCCGGGTTGGTCGTGGATTCAATGTCATGGTTTCCAACATTTGCGTGGCTACAATGACAATCATGCCTCGCTCCAAGGCTCCATCGATGATGCGTTGTTGGGCAACGGGGACATCTTCTAAGGGAATTTCAACGCCTAAATCGCCACGAGCCACCATCACAGCATCAGCCAAGTCAAGAATTTCCTCGAGTCGCTCCAACGCCATTGGGTGTTCGATTTTTGCAATCACAGGCACGTGTTTCCCAGCTGCCTTCACCGCATCAATCGCAGGTTGCAGGTCTTCTGGGGTTCGTACGTAACTCACGGCCAGGTAGTCTGCACCAGCCTCAAGGGCATGGGCGATAGCCGCTTTGTCGTTTGGTCCAATTGCAGGGAGGTCAACCATTGTTCCTGGGACATTGACGCCTTTTCGGGCGCTTACCGGCCCTCCATCTTCAACCGTGCAGACAACGGTCCCGGATGGTACGCCCGGGGATTCATTGACCACGAGGCGAATTAAGCCATCAGCAATCAACACAGGATCGCCGGCGTTTAATTCAGCAGAGAGGCCTGCGTATTCCACCGGCAAATCTGATGCCGAAGCATCGTTCATTTCCTCGACGCCACAGTGAAGATTGAGGCGAGCGCCGCGCTTCAATGCCACAAGACCGGGGAAGCGACCAAGCCTCAGTTTAGGACCTGGAAGATCTGCCAAAATGCAGGTTGGTCTGCCAAGCGATGCCTCCATTGAGCGGATGCGCTCATAGAGTTCGGTTTTGCTCTCGGGCGTGCCGTGAGAATAATTCAGACGGCAGACGTCGACACCTGCCTCAAGCAACGACTTGAGGACTTTTTCTCCGGAACTTGCCGGGCCAATGGTCGCGACAATGCGGGTTCTGCGCATGCTGGGGGCTCGGGAGGGTGGCTCTAAACCTCTTCTCATCAGATGGAAGGAAGAGCGGGGTTCTGCTCACTTGTAATGCAAGCGAATAATGAACGATTCAACCTGTAAATCGTTGATTTTTTCGTTTCGAATTTGCATGGTCCACTCGCCGTCATCGTAGGTAGATTCTGTGTCCGTAAACATGTACGAGGAGAGCGTGAGGAACACACAGTCGTGTTCGTCTTCATCGCAATCGGCCCCATCCGATCGCTGATCGAGACCGGTATCGGAGGTGTTGCTTGCCTCTTCGTCTTCTTCGTTAAAGGCATAGATGTCGAGTTTTGCACGGCAATTATTGGTGCCGATGTTGGTGCAATCGCCGTCGATCTTTGGATAGGTGAGTTCACCGACCATCTTTCGGATTGTGTTGCCGTTGTCTTTGTCGTAAACGACGTTCACATCGAAATCGAGCGTCACTGGGCTTCCAGAAGTGTTGCCTCCCAATTCGAAGTCGCTCCATTGACCAGCATAGGACACATAGACCTTGATCGAGTCGGAATCAGTCATTCCAGCACTGTTCTCGATGTTGAGATGGAGTTCATATTCGCCAGGTTCAACGTTGTTCCAATCGATGCTTTCGCCGGTGAGATCAGCGTCGTTTTCAAAATCACCATCGTTGTCTGAATCCACATCGGCATTCAGATCCCAGTTCCATGTCGTGATGTACTGAGAGGAGTCCCCTGCATCCGAATCACTGGCATCAAGCTCGATGGTTGTCGTTTCAGAAATGTCCCGATCGGTCATTGACTTGTCCATTTCACAAATCCAAACCACGATGTGGGTCGACTCGTCAATGTCCTCATTGTTGCAATCTTCATCGCTTGCATATTGGGTGATTTCTGCAGTTGGAGGGACGGCTGTGGCATCTGCAACAGTGACATCTTTGGTTTGGGTGGAAGATTTTGAGCCATCAGAAACGGTGAGTTCGACTGTGTAAGTGCCGGCTGCAGCAAAGGACCACTCAGCAGATCGACCGGTTGCGTCGGTGGATGCATCGGCGTCGAAATCCCATCGGTAGGTGATGCCACCGCTCGGGGTCGAAGATGAGGCGTCAAAGGAAACGACATCACCAGTCCGAATGTTCGAGGTTGGTGAGTAATTGAAGACAGCGAGAACATCGTCACCTCCCGACGAGTTCGTATCTTCAAAAACACATCCTGAAAGGCTTGACAGAAGCATGAGGGCAACGAAAGCCCAAGGCACTGGAGTTGACTTCATGGTACATCTGTGGGACGCCCTCATCAAAAGGCCTTCCTCCATTTCCGTCAAATTAGAAAGAAAATAATGAAGTTTGCTTGTTGCCAGCGACGAGTTCCTTTGCAGTCCATCCGAATGCTTCGGTAATCCGGCCAAGGGCGGCTGCAAGGCGTTCTGCGTAGAATTGACCATCATAGGCGTCCACACCGCCGTTTTCTTCGGTTTCTAGCCAGGGTTGAACTCGCATTGGTCGGTGGCTTGCATCGGTTACGATGTAGGAGACTTTCATTCCTGAAGTAAAGCCCAGGCCGAGTGCGATTCTTGCCTTTGCAACTCGGACTTGAGCCATGCTGTCCGGATTGGCGTAATCTTTGGTGAAGTCAACCACCCCATTGCTCCCCATTCGACCCTTGCAGGATTTTGCCAAAATCAGAGATGTTGCTGGAACTTCGCACCGGCGGAGGGACTGGACTTGAGCGAGTGCGTAGCGGACAAGCGCATCGCCCTCATCGGCGAGTGCATGGCCGAACATCCGCTTCATCGTTGTCGTGAGGTAGGCGAATGAATCGGTTCGTTGGGTTTCATAGCCCCGAATCAGCATCTCTTCGCTTGGGTAGACCACTTGGCCAACATACCGCTTTTTCGCCCCGTGACTGAAGAAAACCGACAGGCCCTTTTCGAACTCAAGCACGGCGGAATCCCGGCTGTAACGCTCAGCCACCTCGAGACCAAATCGAATCATGTCCTGCTTCGCTGCCTCCCATGCCTCCATGTGAGCCACTGCCTCGGGCTTCCCCTCTTTGGCGGCCTGGATTTCCTCTTCTTTCATCGAAGAAGGCGCGCTGCTTGGAACGGGGGATCGAACAAAAATCGAATCGGTATCGGAGTACACGACCTCGTGACCTTCCGCATCGAGTTGGGCGATGATGGCCTTGATGTTGTGACGCGCCCATGCCGTAATCGAAGAACCGAGGTCCCGATGCGTAAACCGGTAGAAGCCACTTGCGAAGACGCCGTAGAACGAATTCATGAGAATTTTCACAGCGTATTGCATTGAATCGTGGAACGCTTGTTTTGTTTCCTCGCCATTGGTTTTGGCCTCCTTCAGTGCTGCCTTATGCTCATCCCGTTGGGCCATGAGATCTTCCAGCAAAGCAGGAACCAATCCCTTTCGTTCCGATTGGTGCCTAAACCGAGCACCAGTTGGCGCCGTGTGAACAAGTGCATCTTCAGTTGGCTGATCTGTTTGCACCGGGTCAATCCGAGTGGTGTAGCAAATGTTGTGACCAATCATGATTGAGGGGTACATGCTCTTGAAATCCAGAACAGCAATCCATGGGTGAAGCCCTGCAGCGACCTCGTGGACATACCCTCCAGTGATCTGCCCTTCTTTTGCCTGCGCTGAACCAGTGAGTGGTACGGCCACGCCTTCGCTGTCTGCCAAGCGAATCACCAAGGAATCGATCAGTTGGCTTGTGCTGCCGTTGGCCGCCGTGTCGAAGGTGACTTTTGCAACGGCAGCAACCGCTTCCTTCCGTCGAATGACCTGAAGCTTACCGAGAATGTCAAGGGGAAGTTCAGCGTCTCGAATGCAGTACTCAAGCACAACATCCGGGCGGTTGGCCCATTCTTCATCCATTTTCGAGGCGTCAACATCCATCTTATGCTTGTCAGATTGATCAGGGAACAGCAAGTTGCTGATGAATGAAAGCGTCTCACGTTGGGGGCGCAATGCCATTCTAGCCTGCCACCACGCATCCACAACGGTTCGCCCTGCCACGTTCCAAGCACGGGATGATTGACGACGAGGGAACAATCCTGAGCGGGTTCGTTTCGCCTCTGATTCAGTTTGTTGAACGCGCCCCCAACCGAACAGCAAACCGCGTTTCCGCCAATCTTTCGAGCGTGCGTGAACGCCCATTCGGTCATTGAGTCGAGGTAAATCGAAGTTGTCGATGTTGTACCCTGTGATGATGTCTGGGTCTTGGCTTCGAACGACAAGGGTCAATTCTTCCATGATGCTTTGCTCTTCGCCAACAAAAGAAAATGTTTGACGGTGCCCTGTGTGAAGGTCCTCGATGACGGCAGCTGCACACAGAATCGTGTCGTGGGCGATGCTTGTTTCCAAGTCGAATGAAAACATCTTGTAGGGAACAGGGAAAGGTTCGCTCGCTTCGAGGTCTGCAAGTTCGCACACCACTGTGCAGTCTACAGCATATCGTCCGGCTCCACCTGCTTTACGAACCGCTTCAAGGCGCGAAAGATCTTCATCTTCATCCGCCCGTCGGTCGATCATCGAACCCTTGAGCGAGAGGTGCATCCCGAGCCCCTGGTCGAGAAACAGACGGTTCAGGAAGGGGATGTCTCCAGAGAAAATCTGCCAACTTTGTTTGGCTAAGGTTTTGCGCAAGCTTGGAACCACAAATGGCTGGCGAACGGTCACCGTCCACACCGGTCGCTGCCCCAAATCAGTCAATTTGAGCACCGGACCCTCGATGCCAGTCACATCCTCCATTGCCGCGACTGCAGCCAAGCGCTGTGTGACATGATCTGGAACTTCCATTCCTTCGCTCCAAACCATGAGAGGGGAGATTTCGAAGGTGGGCCGGAGGCCATGAACAAGAGCACAAATCGACTCACCATGTTCGGTGCGTCCGAACAATTCGAGCACGGTGGAAGGAGACTTCGAACCATTCAAGCCGTCGACGGAATGGTAACGGCCACTCACAACACCCATTCGCCCTTCAAACAGCATTGCCCTCCCCATTGCACGGCAACCGAGCCATCCTATGGCCCTTCGCTTACCGTCAGGCAGACAATAGGTCACGAAACGGCTTCCTCGACCATCGAAGTCGGGAGGAATGCTTGAAAGCCTCATCTACATAGCGAGAAACGCCGTAGGCAGAGTGAATGAAATGAGCGAAGATATCGACTGGGACAGTTTGACCTTTTCATTGACACCAACGGATACAATGTACCTCACCGAAACATCGGCTGATGATCCTTGGATGCCCGGGTCACTCCGCCCGTATGGCCCAATTCCAATGTCCCCTGCTGCCGGTGTCATCAATTACGGACAAGGCCTGTTTGAAGGCATGAAGGCGTTCCGAACATCCAAAGGTCGTGTCGTCTTCTTCCGACCCGAAGAGAACGCACGAAGAATGCAACGTGGTGCAGACCGCTTGAAAATGCCACCAGTGCCCGAATCTGTGTTCATCGATGCTGTTGAGCAATGCGTTCAAGCCAATCTCAAATGGCTCCCTCCGACTGGCAAAGGCGCCATGTATGTCCGACCACTGTTGATGGGATCTGGGCCAATTCTGGGCGTTGCACCTGCTCCATCATACACATTCCTTGTCTATGTGACACCGGTGGGCCCCTACTTCAAAGGCGGCGTAAATGCCATTGATCTGTTGATTTCTGAAGAACACCACCGTGCTGCACCTGGTGGGTCTGGCGGCGTCAAGGCCATTGGAAACTATGCGCCCGGAATGATGCCAAGTAAGAAAGCCAAAGCAGCAGGGTATGCTGAAGTCATTTACCTTGATGCTGAAACACATTCCTATGTCGAAGAAGTAGGTGCTGCGAACTTTTTCTGCGTCAAAGATGGTGTGCTCTACACGCCCGAACTAACCGGCACGATCCTCCCTGGCATCACCCGTAACTCAATCATTGAATTGGCACGCCACCATGGCATTGAAGTGGTAGAAACAAAGGTCGAGGCAACCTTTGCAATGGATGCTGATGAAGCATTCTGCTGTGGAACCGCCGCTGTCATTTCCCCGATTGGGTCAATCACGAAAGGCGATACAAAAGCGAACTATGGCGACGGGACGCCCGGTCCAATCACTCAGAAACTCTACACTCAACTCGTAGGAATTCAAAACGAAGAACAAGAAGACATCTTTGGATGGCTGCACGAAGTTCCTGTTTGAACTTCAGCGTTTCTTGAAACCAGACCGCTTCTTGAAGCTCGATTGTTGAGGTGTTGCCGCAGCGCCTCGGCCCTTTCGCTGAGAACGAGCCCGTCGATCGCCGGTTTGTGGTCCGCGTGCCACACGATCTGCGTTCGCTTCTTTCTGCTCACGTTGCATCTGGCGCCATTGAGCACCAATCAGTTGAAGCAGTTCTTCTTTCGAGTTTGCACCAACGGATTGTTTTGATCCTGTACGCGACACCCACATTCGCCCTTCGCCTTGGTGAGGACGTGCCGGGTGCGAGACGCGTTCTTCTCGCTTGATTTTCTTGAGCCCAAGTTTTCGAGCGGCCAAAAACAAACCTTCGAGGTCTGGCTTTAGCACTGAGGAATCTTTCGGAACACGTCGACCGCTGCGTCGAGATGTACGGGCATCAAAGTAGCCCGGCCATACGCAAAGTCGGTCAGGGTTGTGGTCCATGTTGGTTCACCTTGTTCGGGGAGTTCTCCCCGATTGGTATGAACCCAACGGAGATTGGATTGCTTCACTCGATGAGGACGCCGTTAATCACGCCGTCCTTACCCGGGCGAGATGTGATACGGACACGACCTTGATCGGTTTCGATAACAGCGCCCTTTACGAGGATGTTTCGTCGAACGTAGTTTGGATCCGATTCATTCTCAACGACGTTGTGAATGGTTCCGAGGGTGGTCTTCCCCGACTTTGGGTTGTTGATAGAGACGCGGTTTTCCGACATCACACGGACAAGGGTGTTGCCGCCGGTGCGGCGGTAAATCTTGCGCTTTGGAGCGCCAACAAGTGCCATTTGCTTCTCGGAAGAAATTTCCGTAGAGCGCTTGCTGCGTGCCTGAACTTTGCGTCCGCCACTGGGTTTTCGTCGAGAGATACCGTGCCATTGTGCCATAGTGAGACCACCTTGCGGAACAAAGCGACAAACAGGGCGTATATGAAAGCAACCCTCAGACACACTTTGCCAGAATCTCTGAAACAACCGTTGTCTCTTGTTTTTTCAACACAGCGCGCACGCTGTCCCCGGGGTGTAATTGACCAACGCCAGAAGGCGTTCCGGTGAACAATAAATCGCCAGCTTGTACAGGTGCCCACTTGAGCAAATCCTCAATTTGCATCTGAGGCGTTATGGTCATTTCAAGAAGGGGAGCATCTTGAACAAGCACATCATTCACGTATAATTCGAGATGGAGCGCCTCATAGGTGTCAAGGAAACCTTCCCATCCGGAGTACCATGGCGCAAAAGCTCCGACATAGGCACTGCCCCGGAAGCACTTCCCTTTGGTCCAAGGCAATTGCTCGCTTCGAAGTTCCCCTTGGGTCAATCGATCGGTGAGGTCCAAACCAACTGCGATTGCTTCGGGTTCGCCTTGATGGTTTAATCGAACCACGAGTTCCACTTCATGGTGGACTTCCCCTGGGTGGCCCGTTACTTGAATCGGTCCAGAGTGTTGAAGGCAGTTGGTTGGCTTGACGAAAAACACAGGGTTGGGAGGTTGCTCGTTACCGAGTTCCACAGCATGCTTCGCAAATGTTCGGATGGTGCACCACAGGGCCATAATACCGCCACAGGATTCCCCCTCATGAAGTTCAAGGTTGAGCCAAGGGTCAAATGCTGTGGTCATGAGGGATGTGTATGACGCGCGACTGGAGCATCCGAAAACGCCGACCGGTACGCAGAAAGAACATCGCCCCTTTGCTCAAAGACCTCGAGGAAGCCCTCGACATTGACCTGTCAGTCGATGGTGCGTTTCTTGAGATGGCTGAGTATGGACCATGGCAAATGGTCCTTGTCGACAAGGTCGCCATTGGCGTGGAAGTGACCAACGACGAAGGGCAGCGGTTTGCATTTCTAACCCTCAGAGGGTTTCTCGAGCATACTGATGCAAAGAAGTGGGTTGAGGTTGATCACGGCGCCATTCCCTTTCTGATGAAAGGAGCGGATTGCATGGTTGCAGGCGTTCATGATGCAGATTCGAGCATCGAAGAGGGGGACTTGGTGTGGGTGCGAGACATGACACACAAACGGCCGCTTGCGATCGGATGGGCAACCCTGCGAGGCGAGGAACTGAAAGACACCTCCAAAGGCAAGGGCATCAAAACCCTCCATTGGGTTGGCGATGAGTTGTGGGACATGGAATTGTGAGGCTTTTGTGCAGGGAACACCAAGCGAAGAGTAATGAATGATTCAGACTTGGTTCGGCCATGCGCTCATCAAAGATTGCTTATGCACTCTGCTGTCTTTGCCTGCTTGCACCGCTGGCATCGGCCAATGAACTTGTCGGGGGCCAAGATGAAAACCCCGCAGACGGGGAAGCACCCTTTACCATCCTTACACGAGATTCTCCATCGATTGATGGAACGCTGTGGACCTTGACCCTCGAAATGAATCAAGCTGAGTATGACAATGGAACGGAATTCCAAATTACAACACAAATTTGCACCAATGATGGTGTCTGCGACCCACCAACGGCAATGACAGCTGACATCGAGGAACGGATTCAAACAATCACGCTCACCCCACAGTCCGACCACACCTACGTCAATTGGCGAGTGAAAGCGGTCTATGAGGACGGAAACAACACAAATTTCCCCCAAGGCTCATGGTACTCCACATGGTCTTCATGTTGGCAAAACAATGGGGAGTACGGAGGGGTTAATGCAAACGCGGACCGTACTGGCTGTTCTAAGGAAGAGGAATCCACGCCAGGTTTCGGAGCAGTGATTGCATTGACAGGACTTCTGGCTGCTGCGGCGGTCATCCGTCGAGATTGACGTGCTCGCTCATTCGTTCGATAAAGCGGCGCTGTTCGTAGCCCCATTCAATGAGCACGACTTCGCATCGTGAACGATCGTCATTGAGCAGCCCATGGGCGAAACCTGCCTGTTGTACATCGCTGGGGACAATGGGCAAATGGACGCCTTTGAGGACAACTTTGCAACCATGTTCGACAACACTGGCCGTACCAAATCCGAAAGAAATCTCGTCTTCATTCGACGCTTTGACAACGACATTTCCTGCTTTCAGGAACCGTTTGAGGGCGGCCAACAATGGGGCGCCATCGCCTTCGAGCGTTGTCCCTCCATATGCTGAAAGGAAGGTCAATTCCGTGTCGTTTTGCTCCATTAGGTGATCAAGGTCCCGCTGCTTTGGTACTTTGTCGGCCATGGTTCTCTCCATTCCTCCACTCGGGCCCGCATTCTTGGTCATGCCGACCATGTGAGCCGATTGAAAGCCGTTATTCGATGGATACAGCACCTTCGACCTGAATAGGGAAGGTTTCGAAACTGGCTTCAAGTTTCAGTGCACAAGGGCCGTCGCAAATTTGCACGCCATTCTCAACGAGGGTGATGCTTGCATTCGCAGCCCAGACACCGTCAGCGTTGCCGTTGGTCTGGATGAGGCAGGGCGAGGGTTGCACCAAGTTTTCATCGCTCAGCGCTGGGAAGGTCGTTCCGTTGAGCGCCGCAATGAGGAGGGTTGGATGGCGTCCTTCGTCAACTTGGTTGTAGTATGAAAGAAATTGCATTTTGAACATCATACCGTCTGTTTCGATGACATAAAACCCGTCATTTGGTTGAACTCGATGCTCAGCCAGATCGTATGTGTACCACTCCAAGCGGTCCTCGGTAGCGTTGGACAGCTCACTCGATTCGAACGAGTCTAGGTCCTCGAATGCAATGCCTTCGACGAAACTCCACCGGCTACCATCCGCTAGGAAAGCATCCGTCTTCGCCATGCGAATGGTGTAATTGGCTTCATCCGTGGCCGTTTGCCCGGGAATGTCGAGATGAGTGAACGAGGTTTCGTCCGTGGCATCGACAACGGTCGTGAAGGTGGACCCGTCAGCACCCAAGCGAGCGGTCACCTTCGTTGCGTTCGTCAAGGCAGCTGTTTGGCTTCCAAAAGAACACGTGAACCGTTCGTCTTCGGCTACCAGTTCGATCTGCATCGAAGACCAAGAGAGGTCTTCGTCCGCATCGCTGAAACTCAGTACCACCAGCGCATCATCGGTCGCAATCGATGCGTTTTCACTTGCATCAGAGACCAAGATGACGTTGGCAGTTCCGAGGTCAGATTCGTAGTTGACAACGAGAAACATCCAACCAGCCGCCACGGCCACCAAGAGGCAGCACGTGACGGCAAGCCAGCGTTTCGGACTCATTATCGACCCGCTCATTCCTGCTCACGGCGTTGCGAGATGAGAACCGCACCCACCAAGGCAACGATCAATGTGGTCGCCATGAACCCTGGTGTGTTTTCATCAGAGTCCATTGTGTCTGCAGGTTCTGCTGGTTCTTCAACGGCGCTTACGCCGCCAGTTCCGACAATCACCTTACCGAACATACCGGAGGCCATGTGTGGCTCGCATGCGTAGTAGAAGGTCGTGTCATCTGTGGTGAAGGTGTAGCGGAAGTCAACAGTCTTGGCGGCCGCACCAGAGGTGACGCCATCCTGTGTGTAAGTGCTTGATTCTTCACCGTCGACTTGGCGGACGTTGTGCGCCATGCCTGAGTCGGTCCATTGCCAGCACACGGTGTCTCCTACAGCGATCGTAACGGTCGCAGGCGAGAACTTCAAGCCGCTTGGTGCGATACCAATGGTTGCGTCACAATCTGGTAGCGTTGGTTCATCTGCTGGTGGAAGCAACACTTGGTCGATGACGTGGATGACACCGTTGGATGCTGGGACGTCTGCAATCGTGACGTTGGCCATTTGGGTGCCAACCATCACTGAGGTACCTGCCACATGGATGGTCAAATCGTCGCCGTTTGCTGCGGCCACCGTTGTCATGCCCTCAGTAAGGTCTGATGAAAGAGTGGTACCTGCAACGACGTGGTAGAGGAGAATGTCTGCAAGTGCTGCGATTTCTTCAGCGGTATCGTAGGCGTCAAGATCGATGCCTGCTGCTGCAAACGCTGCGTCTGATGGTGCGAACACCGTGTAATCATCAGTGCCGCTTAGGGTGGCAACGAGGTCTGCTGTTGTGAGTGCAGCAACCAACGATGTGTGGATGGTTGTTGCGCTTGCGGTGGTGGCAAGGTTCACGGCTGGGGTCCAGGTGTATGCAGCGCAGATTGCTTCGCTCACATCGGAAACTGCGTGGGTTACGGTGTTGTAACATCCTGTGATTGTTTGATCCATCACAGTGTAGTTCTCGACGTACATGTACGAGTTGCACTCGACATTGGTAGCGCCGACTACGATGGTGTGGGACACCATGTTGTAACAGATGTCACCTGCTGGCGGCATCAACACCTTGTCGATAACATGGATGACACCGTTGGTTGTTGCCACATCGGCGGCGGTGACGGTCGCGCCACCAACGCTGACAACGCCGTCGACGACGGAGAAGGTTGCCTTGTCACCGTTCACCATGTTGACGGAAAGACCGTCGGTGACTGCGGAGGATGGAACTGCACCCGAATAGACGTGATAGAGGAGAATGTCGGAGAGGGTTGCGTTTTCTTCAGGAGTATCGAAGGATGTTAGATCGATGCCAGCTGCCTCGAAGGCTGCGTCGGTAGGGGCGAAGACGGTGAATGGTCCGTCGCCTTGGAGGGTTTCAACCAGGCCTGCTTGGGAGAGGGCTGCAACGAGGGCTGTGTGGACGCCAGTCGACTGAGCGGTTGCTGGAATGTCCAATGTTGGCTCTGGTGCTGGAGGAAGCAGAACTGCATCAATGACGTGAATGACGCCGTTGCTTGCTCCAACATCTGCGGTTGTGACCTCGGCGTTCCCGTTGATGGTGACGATGCCGTCAGCAACTGCAAAGGAGAGGTCCGCACCGTTGACGGTTGCAGCGGTCATGCCGTCGGTAACATCTGCTGCGAGGACCGAGCCTGCAATCACGTGGTAGGTGAGAATGTCGGCGAGGGTTTGGTTGTCCTCGTCAGTGGTGTATGTGGACAAATCGACACCAGCTGCCTCAAAGGCGGCGTCCGTTGGTGCGAAGACGGTGAATGGACCGTCGCCTTGGAGTGTTTCGAGAAGACCTGCTTGGATGACTGCGTCAACCAGCGTGTTGTGGACGCCGGTCGCTTGGGCGTTTGTGGGAATATCTTCGGTCTCATCTGCCGCTGCATTGAGCGGGAGAGCGGACATTAGTAGGCTGGCTAGTATGAGTGTAGCAATTGCTCTGTTCATGGGTGCCTGTGAAAAAGAGACCCGTATAAAGGACTGTTAATTTCCTTAGTTGAAAGGTGAGCGATAATCGTCCACATCAGCGGCAATTCTCAGCAATTGGTTGTATTTTGCAACCCGATCGGAGCGCGCTGGTGCTCCGGTTTTGATTTGACCTGCTCGTGTACCGACTGCCAAATCTGCAATGGTCACATCTTCGGTTTCCCCGCTTCGGTGAGATATCACGTTGTTGAATCCGTGCGACGAAGCAAGATCCATTGCTTCGAGGGTTTCAGTGACTGTGCCGACCTGGTTGAGTTTCACAAGCATAGCGTTCGCAGCCCCAATTTCGATTCCTTGAGCAAGACGCTCTGATTGAGTCACAAACAGGTCATCGCCCACGGTTTGCACCCTGTGTCCTTCTCGCTTAGTGAACAATGACCAGCCTTTCCAGTCGTCTTCTCCAAAGCCGTCTTCGATTGAAAGAATTGGATATTCGTCGAGCCAACCAGAGTACACATCGGCGAGCGCCTCGCTTGACAGCACTTGGCCGTCCATGTGGTAGCCATCCTCGTGATGGAATTCTGTAGCAGCTACATCCAAAGCGATGCCCATTTGCTCAGTGGAATACCCTGCGCCCTCGATGGCTCGAACCATGTACTTCAGACCCTCTTCATTGGCAGGAAGATTCGGCGCAAAGCCGCCTTCATCACCAACGCCGCCAAGCAATCCGTCGGCCTTGAGTTCCTTCTTCAGAGCGTGATAGGTCTCTACGCCTGCTCGCAGGCCCTCCTCAAAGGTGTCGAAACCATGAGGCATGACCATGAATTCTTGAACATCGACGTTCGAAGCTGCGTGTGCGCCACCGTTGAGGATGTTCAACATTGGAACTGGCATGAGCCCTCCTGCAACGCCACCGATGTACTTCCAGAGGGGCAACTCATGAACTGCAGCACCTGCATGGAGGCAAGCCATTGAGGCACCGAGCATTGAATTAGCGCCAAGGTTGGCCTTATTTTGCGTTCCATCCATTTCAATCATGACTTCGTCAATAACGCGCTGTTCATCGACTGGCAAGCCAACAAGTGCTTCGGCGATCCGTTCTGTGACGTTGTCAACCGCTGATTGAACTCCTTTTCCGAGGTAGCGAGAGGTGTCACCATCCCGCATTTCAAGCGCTTCATAAGCACCGGTGGATGCACCCGATGGGACCGCTGCCCGACCAAGCAAAGCCCCGTCAACAAAGCAATCCACCTCGACCGTTGGATTCCCACGGCTATCAAGGATCATTCGTGCATCGAGGCCAGTGATGTGTCCGGACATAACATTCCCTAACAACGCCTGTCGAAGACGCTCTTTGAAGTAAACGGCCAAATTTCTATCTCGCCTCGTGGTGAATCCAATCAAATACATCCGAAGAAGGCTTTTTATCCCCTTCGTTCTTTGACAGACTCCTAGAGGATTTCATTACGCCGGACTTTTGACCCGAAAAGGTAGGAAAACGAGGTATTTTTTCCACATAATACTCGTGGAGCAGGTTTCATATACCCAAAGCGGAAGCGGTGGTCATGCCTCGTGTTGCTGAAATCGATCGTGCTATCCTCGCTCAACTCCGAAAGAACGGTCGAATGTCCTATGTGGACCTCGCACGAGAAGTCAGCGCGTCCGAGCGCACGGTTCGAACCCACGTCCGCAAGATGGAAGAAGAAGGCACCATTCGAGGCTACACCGTTCGAGAAGGTGGGGTTGGACTCACCGCACTTGTCCGGATCAAGGTTTCACCAGGTGCTGAAATCGGCTCCTTTGCTTCAGAAGTGACCGGTTGGGAAGGCATCGAAATCATCTACGAAGTTTCGGGAGACGCTGATTTGGTCGCTCTTGTCCACGTGGATGACACCATGTCGCTGCGCACCTTGCTCGACAAGATGTGGCTTGCTGCACCAAATGAAATCGCTTCCACAACCACTGAACTCGTGCTTGAGCAGTATTGATTACTCTTCTTCACTGGTTGACGGCGAGGGTTTGGCTTCTGGCGTCTTGGCTGGTTCAGGCACTCCATAATCGATGCCACAGCTGCGGCACACCATTTGGTCGTCCCAATCACATTGTCGTCGGCAGCCAGACATTGAATCGCTTCCTGTTCAAGCCTTCCATTTGACAGAGCAACCGATGGATTCGGTTTGTTCAACATTCGGCTTTGATCCGGCGAGCATGGCGTCGATGGCGTCGCTCAGTTCTTGGGTTGTGACCTTTGTAGGATCTCTTGGCGAATCATCCATTCGACCTTGGTACACCAACGCCCCGTCGCTGTTGAAGAGGAAAAATTCAGGCGTACGCTTTGCGCCATAAGCATGGGCGATGGATTGGGTTGCATCATGGAGATATGGATACCCCATGCCCTCCGCTCGCTTTTGCATGTGCTCAAAGGAATCATTTGGATAGACCTCTGGATCGTTGGAATTAATGCCAACAAAGCCAATGCTACGGTCTTTGCATGCTTGTGCCATGGCCTCCATTCGGCTAATGTTTGCGATCACGTACGGACAATGATTGCATTCGAACACAACAACCGTTCCATTTGCCCCTGATGCTGCATCAAATGACATCGTTTGCGTACCCACTTGGGCATGTGCATTGGTCAGTTCAAACGGTGGGGCTTGGTCGCCAGAAGTAAGGGCCATGTTTACTGCCCCCTGTTCAAACCACAAAAAAACTTGTATTTTTTCTGCGTGTTCGGGAGAGATGTTATTAATCACTTGTTAGAATTTAACATCATGCAACCAGAAATGCAAGCAACGATGCCCGCCGCAGAACCCAAGCAAAAGATTATCGCCTTTTTGTTGGCCTTTTTCCTCGGTCCACTCGGCGTGCATAACTTCTATCTCGGCAAGACCGGGATGGGCATCGCACAACTCGTCCTGAGCATCACCTTCATTGGTCTCCTCGTGAGCGGTCCATGGGCCTTCGTGCAAGCTATCTTGATCATTATGGGCAAGACCAACGACTCTGACGGCAACCCTCTCGTTTGAGCAGACCATCGTCCTAGATCCCGCTACATTAAGCGGAAGTTGTGTAACGCCTTCGACAGCGCCTATGGCGCTGTTCCAACCAACACCCTCTGAGGCAACGAACGCCCAAGCGTTCAAGTTCTAAGCCTTGAAGCGTTCACCATGGAACCGCTGACTGTCAAGTGTGGCGGCCATATCACGCTCATCTTTTCCATCTGGAAAGACGCACGGTTGGCACGATTCCAAGGAAGCAGGGGTGCTGGGTTCAACGTAATTGACGGTGTTGAGGTCACCCTCGAACACACCGGCACCAACCAAGCCTCTGCCCCACGTTACATCTCTCAAGGATCTTCGCTCGACGAGGCACCTAAGGATGTCGAAGATGGGACACTTGAGGTTGATGTCACCGCCATGGATGGAACGAAAATTGAGCATTCCTTGAGCCTCTACACTGATCTCTTCGAGGCGTTGCGTGATTCGAGGTTGGTAAAACGAGAGGATTCGTTCAGCCTATCGGTCGTTCTCTCGCTGCCGGTCAGCCAGGGATTCGGCATGTCAGCTGCCGGTCTTGTTGCAGTGGCGAGAGCTTTTCATGCCCACACGAAGGTAGGCCGTGATGACCAATACTTGCGCATCGCCCATCGAATCGAGCGCCTCCATAGCGGTGGTCTCGGCGATGTACTCGGCATCGCTGCGGGCGGGGTAGAGTTGCGCACAGAGGCTGGTGCGCCCGGCTCCGGTGGCCAAGCAATTGGTTTCGAGGCATCACAACCTGTGCTCCTCGTTTGGAAACCCGATGAAGCCCGCCATACCTCGAATTACATTGACGATCAACAATGGCAACTGTCAATTTCTGCGGCTGGTGAGAAGGCGGTTCGAACCCTTCGACTGAATGACTGGGGCCCAAAGGCATGGAGCGATTTGATGCTTCAATCCAGAACATTTGCTCAGGCCTCGAATTTGATGGAAGAACCGGCTCGCTCTGCACTAAACTCGAAAGTGATGGATCAACTGCGTGCGTTGGATTTACACTCAAGAGTCTACGTGCGGCTGTGCATGCTTGGCGTCTCCTTGGCTGTGCTTCCAAGACGATTGGAGGAGCCCCTCACAGACAGTGAAGTCGCCGCGATCTCACAAGCCCTCCAATCATTGGGCTTGGGCGTAAAGGCGACCACGATTGGGTGAATCAATCATTGGCGTCAAAGGCCGAAAGGTCGAGCACACTGGCGTCCAAAAGGGTGCAGCCTGGCATGAACAAGTTTGCGCTGAAGCCGTGACGGTACACGACCGCTCCACTGCCCCATTCCTCGATGTAACGGTCCATCTGCTTGGCCATTTTCTTGCGTTGGAACCCCACATCAGCACCATAGAAGTGCTTGGCATCAATCCAAGCAACTGGCCGGTCGTTGATGTAGACATGATCGAGGAAGAGAATATCAGGCGTGCGCACCGGTCGGCCGAGTTCTTTCTTTTGCTCCTTGACCATTTCTGGTTGGCGTCGCAAACGCACGCCTTGTTCCTCAAACCAATCAGCGAGAATGTCTTCGAAGAGATCCGCTTTTTCTTGCGATTCCCCTTGATCGACGTTTGAAACGCGGTCTGCAGCTTCAGCGGCTTCGAACTCCTTTTGTTCACGCTTGCTCAACCGGCTGGGCTCGCGAAGGCTTTCCTTGATTTTGGTCTTCGACCAACGCATCTCTGCAAGGATGAGGCGGAAGACGTTCATTGGAGGCCCATCGAAGCGTTGCGAGAGGTCGACAACGCTTACGCCTTCTTTGTACAAACGAAGCATTTCTTTCGCCCTTGAGCGCAAGCGACCGTGCCCGTAGACTGTCTTCTGTTGCATGAGGGCAGACCGAAGCGAGAGGGCTTGGTCGAGGTTCATGCTGTGCGGTTCGACGATTTTAGCAAGTTCATCGACCCGTTCATCGTCAAGCCATCCAAACTCTCCTTTGCGAAGAACCAGTTTTGCAAGGGCTTCTTCATCTTTCAACGGCACCGGCAAGGTTGTCCATGTGAAGTGGTGCGTGTTCGGCTCGTTGAGATCATCAGGGAAACCCATGGGTGGTTCCTTTCGTTCGAAACGTTGGTTGGCTTTGTCCTCCATTGCCGTGATTTGCTCAGCGTTCCGCTCCATAAGCACCGCTTTTGAAGTACTGCCGTAGCGCTTTGGCGTGCGGTTTTGACCGCCTCGATGGGAACGGTTATTGTTGCGTGAACGCCCGCCGCGACCGCCCCTCTTGTTTGAGGAATTGGGACGTTTCTCTCCCCCGTTTTGGTCGCTCATTGGAACAGGTCGGGGCCGAGGCTCCTTGAACACTCGCTTTCATTCTGATTCATCGAAACCGGCCTGAAGGGATTCTGGAATGGGAAGAATCCCGTTGCTGGCTGCATCGTTAAGCCACTGTTTCGCCATGGCGCGAGGCAAGCGATTGACGCGCCCGCGCATGAACCGAGCCCACCAGCGCACGTTCCACCATGCAGCGATTTCGACACCTGCATCATCTTCGCCCCACACGGTCACAGTGAGGCGGAGGTTGGCGATTGCAGTACCAAGCGGGCGCCCCTCCCGTTGTTGACCACACCAATTGAATTCAACCTCCAGAAAACGAGGGGATTCGCTCTGACGAATTGATTGCACGACCCACATTTCTTCAATCAAGCGTTGGCGTTCAACTCGATGAAGGTCGAATTGTTGACCTTCGATTAAGTCACCGTTTTGTTGTGATAGAATACGCCCTGCTGAAGAATGCCAACTGGGCCAACAGTTCAAGTTCAGTAAGTTAGCCATGAGTTGATGGCTTTCTGAGGGCTTGAGTGACTGACGCCATACACCTTGAGGCGCCCCCATGAATCCCCGTGGCACGGTTTCTCTTTCAACATGTAGGGTACGAAAAAAGCGGGGTTTCAAATGCAATAAGTCGTTGCCATTACCATGCGATGGACACCTGTGGTGCTGATTTCAGTTCTTTTGGTGTGTGCTTCGATGGCTGCCATCCCTCTCAATGGTGCGACCTTCGAGGCAAAGAACAGCGTCATCCATGCTGTTGAGAACAACGAAACCACCGACCTTGCCTTCGGCTGGGTCACAAGCGCCGGCGGTGCCCGTGATGATTTCATCTCACAGTCAACCATCTATGCCAATGGCACCTTCCTCGTCGCAGGCAGCTATGAAGGCGATGTTCAGTTTAGAGACCAAATCGATGGGTTCGGGGCCACAGGAGGCTCAACCGACCGCGATGCTTTCTTGGGATGGGTGAACTCGAACGGCACCTGGAACGCAAGCATCGCCTTCGGTAGTTCCGGCCTCGATTCGATCGAAGCGGTCGCATTGCTCTCGAACGGTGATGCAATTCTTGCAGGCACCTACTGCCTGAACAGCGTTGGCTTCCAATGTGAATTAGCACTCGATGGCGTCAATTCTCTCACGAAAAACGACGAAGACGATGATGGTAACGTGTTCCTCGCCCGCCTAAATGGCGACGGAACATGGGCCTGGGCCACTCAAATTGGCAACGAATACGACAATTTCGTGTTCGATATGATGATCACACCGACCGATGAGATCCACGTGGGCGTGCTCTACAGAGACACGATGGACTTCAACGGAGAGATTCTCCCTGCAGGAACACAAACGACCATGATGATTGGTGTCTTTGACGAAGGAGGCAATCCTCTAACCCATGTCGTGCTCGAAACCCAAGATGGCATCGAGCCGGTTGGTGGCTTGTGCCTTGATGGAGCAGGCCAAGCGTACGTCGCTGCCACCTTCAACGGCGAAGTATTAGCAGGTGAAACACTGCTCATTTCTAACGGCCAAACTGATCTCATGGTTGCGTCCTATCAAGCCAGTGAATGGGCCTGGGCCATCTCCGGTGGGAGCGTCAATGAAGACCGGGCATGGGATTGCTCTGGGTCGCCAAATCAAGGCCTCAGTGTGGTCGGTGAATTCATTGGCAACGCCACATTTGGGGAGTTCGCCACCGAGACCTCGAACAGCACCGATCTAATCATCGGCAGCGTTTCTTCTTCTGGTGCGTGGTCTGGAATCGCCACAGCAGGAGGCCCTGGTGTTGACCGTGCTACCGGTGTCGTTACAAATGCCATTGGTGACATTGTCATCACTGGAACAACATCTGCAGGCCTCACCATCGGCATCGATCAGCTCGACGACCTCGATGGCGTCGACGATGGCACCCACAACGACATCTTCCTAGCATCCTACCTCCAAAACGATTCATGGGCATGGGCAGTTTCTGCTGGAGGTGATGGGAACGACGAACCCACCGACCTTACGTTTGCCCTCGATGGCTCCCCCTTGCTTACATTCATGCTCAGCGGGACTGCGAACTTTGGGATCCACAGCGCAACCAGTTACGGTGGCTACGATGTCGGCGTTTGGCTTTACCAAACCGACCGAGATTCTGACGGTATCCTCGATGGAGAGGACAATTGCCCGCGAGTGACAAACACCGCCCAAGGGAACCATGATGGGGATTTGTTCGGTGACGATTGTGATGACGATGATGACAATGACGGCGTTGTTGATGCGTTGGACGATTGCCAGACTGGTGAAATGAATTGGGCATCAGATGCCTCGACCGACCATGACAGCGATGGCTGCCAAGACAGCGGAGAGGATTTCGACGATGATGAGGACACTGTGTTCGATTTCGCTGATTTGTGCCCGTTGGGCCCTGTTGGCTGGATCTCCACACCGGAAGAGGATAACGAAGGCGATGGATGCGCTGACTACGATACCGACGAAGACGGTTTCATTGACCAAATGGACAACTGTCCATCGGCGGCGAACCCGACCCAATCCGACCTTGATGGGGACGGGCTTGGCGATGCATGCGATGTCGACGAAGATGGCGATGGGGTCGCCCACCCCGAGGACAAGTGCCCGAGGGACACAGAACCATGGACCTCGACGAATTCAAACGATTACGACCAAGATGGTTGTCAAGATGCAACCAACGACGACGATGATGACAACGATGGATACAACGACGCTGTCGATGCATGCCCCACCGGAGCAATCAATTGGAATGTTGGAGGAATGAATTCACAATTTGACCACGACCAAGACGGCTGCAAAGATGCTGGTGAAGATATTGATGATGACAACGATGGGTTCCAAGACCCTGTTGATGCGTGCCCACTTGGATTGATTGGCGTCGCACTCCCAGGCCAAGATACAGATGCAGATGGTTGCATTGACGGCGCAGAAGACGATGATGACGACAATGACGGCGTCAAGGACGACGTTGATGCCTGCCCCCAAACTCCAACCTTCGCCCAAGTTGGCGTTCAAGGCTGCAGCATGTCTCAGTTGGATGATGATCTCGACGGTGTGTCAAACGCCGATGACATGTGCCTCAACAGCCTCCCAGGCCGAGTGGTGGATGCAGTTGGCTGTGCCATCATCAATCAATCAAACGATCAGAGTTCATCATCTGATGAGACGGACATGACAATGTGGCTGTTCCTCCTTGCCGGCGTTCTATTGGTTGCAGCTGGCGCTGTAACACTCAGTGGAAATCAAAAGAAGGCGCAAACGAAGGAATTACCACCAAAGCGCCCTGTTGGACTTGACGAAGCAATCAACACAACTCATCTGCATGAAGCAGAATGATGATGCCTCGAGCATGAATCTGACTGGTTGAGCGACTTATTAAATATCGAAAGTGAGCCGTTCGCCTTATGAAGACCCTCACGAAGGCACTTGCGATTGGCGTATTGATGGTGTTGCTCGCTGCTGCACCTGCGATTCAAGGAAGTGCCTCTGGAAAGCACAACCAAGCCGCTGCTGGTTGCACATGCCACTACAGCGCCGGTGGTATCACGGCTACGAACGACTTCCCAACCTCCTACACTGCAGGCCAAGTATACAGCATCAACATCGGCCATACCGGTGGAACTCAAGCCTTTGTTGGTGGATTTAACGTTGTGGTCAACAAAGGCACCATTCAAAACGCTGGTAGCGGCGTTCAAATCTCGGGCGGCAGCAGTGCAACGCACACCAGCTCAGGCCAACTTGGATGGACCTTCGACTGGCAAGCACCGAGCGCAGGCAGCGGAACGGTTAGCGTTGACATCGCCGTTTTGCAAGCCAATGGAAACAGTCAGAATACCGGTGATGCTTGGGATACTGACAGTGTTTCAATTACCGAAATTGTTGTCCAAAACACACCACCAGTGGCCACAAATGTCTATGTGAGCACACCCCAAGGCTCCCCCTCTACCACTCAAGCCTACCACGATGAAGTGTTGATTGCAACCTACGATTTCAACGACAACGACGGAGATTCTGAAGCCAACAGTCAAATTCGATGGACAAAGGATGGAAGCCTTGCTTCCGCTTACAACGACAACCCCATGATCGATGACATGCAGACTTCCATTGGTGAAGTTTGGACCTTCGCCGTGACGCCCAATGATGGCACTGATCTCGGTTCCACCGTCTCAGCCTCAAACAGCATCGAAATCATTGATTACGACTCGGATAACGATGGATACGGCGACCAAGTCGATGCATTCCCAAACGATCCAAACGAGCATGCTGATGCCGATCTTGACGGAACTGGTGACAACGCAGACACTGATGACGATAACGATGGTACAGATGATTCAGAAGATGAATTCCCACTTGATGCCAGCGAAGACACCGACACCGACAAGGATGGCACTGGGAACAATGCCGACACCGATGACGATGCAGATGGTGTGCTCGATGTCGACGATGCATTCCCACTTGATGCCGACGAAGACACTGACACCGACAACGATGGAACCGGCGACAACGCTGACCAAGACGATGACGGAGATGGTACACCAGACACGACCGATCTGTTCCCACTTGACGCTTCAGAAGACAGCGATGCTGACGGTGATGGCACCGGGGATAACGCCGACCAAGACGATGACAACGATGGTGCATTGGACGTCAATGATGCATTCCCACTCGATTCGAGTGAATCTGTTGACACCGACGCTGATGGCATTGGAAACAACGCTGACACCGATGATGATGACGACGGTGTGCTCGATGCTGCCGATGACTTCCCCCTCGACGCCACAGAATCCAGCGATGCTGATGACGACGGCACAGGCGACAATGCAGACACAGATGACGACAACGACGGTGCACTCGACACTGATGATGCATTCCCATTCGACTCAAGTGAAACCATCGACACCGATGGCGATGGCACAGGTGACAATGCTGACACCGATGACGACAATGATGGTTTGATGGATGTTGATGAAGCAACAGCAGGCACAAACCCAATCGTTGCCGACACAGATGGAGATGGCGATGAAGACGGCGCCGATGCATTCCCACTCGATGCAACCGAAACCACGGACACCGACAACGATGGCGTTGGCAACAACGCAGACGCCTTCCCCGAAGATGCAACTGAAACGATTGACAGCGATCAAGATGGTGTTGGCAACAACGCAGATGCGTTCCCCAATGATGCAACTGAAACCACGGACACCGACAACGATGGTGTCGGCGACAACGCTGACTGGGCACCTACTGATGCGACTGAAACCATGGACTCCGATGATGATGGTGTTGGCAACAATGCAGATGCATTCCCTGAAGACGCCGCTGAGACAATGGATTCCGATGGCGATGGCGTTGGCGATGTTGCTCAAGCAGCCGCAGAAGCTGATGCAGAATCAACTCGAAACATGATGATCATCGCTCTGCTTGTGATTGGCGTTCTCGGCGGTGGGGCAGTGATGTTCCTACGTCGCGGTGGCCAAGAAGAAGAATTAACAAAATCCTTCGAACAACCCCTCACGGCATCCCCAGGAATGGTCATGCCTGCAGCACAGCCGGCAACCATTGCCACACCTGTTGCTGCTCAACCTGTGGTTCAACCAGTTGCACAAGAGCCAACGGTCCTCCAACAGTGGACCGATGAGAATGGATACACATGGAGATCCATGAGTGACGGGACCACACACTGGTGGACTGGAACTGAATGGCAACGTGCGTGATCACGCATAGACCACTGCAGGCGATAGTGGCATAGCGCCACCCGCTCGTCCTGTTTCATCTTCAGGAGATTCGCCGAGCACAACCTTGACCTGTTCAAGTCCGAGTTCGTCAGCGATGAAGGAGGCACGGGCCGACAAGGCTTCGACCTCATCGAGTGAACTGCGAATCAAAACCCTCGAATCATCGTCCCACTTGAACACTTGAGGAAGCATTTTCTTGCCCCAAAAGCCCATAATTTCTCCTTTCCGGTCGCCTTGAGTGATCTCCATTTGGCTGAGTACGCTCATGAATTGCTTCGGATTTCCACCTTCTTCAAGGAATTCAAGAGCACGCACGGCAAGGCTTCGCTTCCATGTTGGAGCGACAATGATGGTTGCTGTTGTTGCGGGTCCATCCAAGTGGCGTTCTGCCACGTCCTTGATTTTTCGAGCGGACTCGAGGAAACTTCGAGTGATGGTTTCGCTGTCAAGCGCAGTTTGCTCCTCGGGCGTCATTTCAGCCGGAATGGGCATTTCAGTTCCACTGATCAGGCCATCCATGCCGAGGGTTGCCCACCACTCTTCTCCAAGGTGTGGTGTCGAGATTGAAACCATGTGGGCCCATTGACGAAGCAGGTTCGTGGCGAGAGCGGGGTTATTACCGCCCCTTCTCATGTACCAGTTGACGTCTTTGACAAGTTCGTAGTGAGATAATTCAACAGCTCGGCGGAGGTCATAGACATCCATTGCAGCCTGGAATTCTGCCACTCGTTGCTTCATGCGTCCTTCGAACCAAACATCCATTGGACCGGAGGTTCCATCCCAAGCCATCAACCGTTCTGGCATTGAATACAACTGCATCATCACACGGTAATTGGCTTCAAGCGCCGTATCAGACCAATCCATACCTGCCGTCGGGTTGGCAGCGAAGAGAATGAACAAACGAACCGTGTCAGCACCATAGCGTTCAATCATATCTTCTGGCGAAACCGTGTTTCCAAGTGACTTGCTCATCTTTGCGGAACGCTCTGTGAGGCCACCATCACAATGAGGGCAAGGCGAACCTGCATGATCCACTGAGAAGGTGAGCCCACATGACTCGCACCAAGGTGCCTGCTTGTTGACCATGCCTTGACATAGCAACTCGTTGAACGGTTCATCGATGCTGTGCAAGCCCAAATCGCGGAGTGCTTTGGTCCAGAAGCGAGCGTAGATGAGGTGCATTTGAGCGTGTTCAATACCACCGCAGTAGAAATCCACATTCATCCAGTGGTTGGCGATTGCATCCTCAAAGCAAGCATCGTCGTTGAGTGCGTCTGTGTACCTCAAGAAGTACCATGAAGAATCAACAAAGGTGTCCATCGTATCTGTCTCGCGACGGGCTGGTTTGCCGCATGTAGGGCAGTCTGCTGCCAAAAACGAGGCGGAGGTCTCCAAAGGATTGCCTTGTCCAAACACCACATCACGGGGCAGTTCAACAGGCAGATCTGCGGCAGGAACCGGTACGGCTCCACAGCTGTCACAATGAATCACAGGAATTGGTGTGCCCCAGTACCGTTGTCTGGAAACCAACCAAGGCCGGATTTTCCAATTGATGGTTTGCATGCCTGCTCCTTTTGCTTCAAGGGCTTTGACGACGGCGGACTTTGCTTCATCACCGTACAATCCATCGAACCCTTCGATTGGGCTGTTGACCATCCATCCTAGATTGCATTCCGCTTTCTTGAGTTCTGCTTTAGCATCGCCTCCCTCACTCATCGTGAGGACCCGTTGAATTGGGATGCCGTAGGACTTGGCGAAGTCAAAGTCTCGTTCGTCGTGGCCAGGCACCGCCATGACTGCGCCAGTACCGTAGCTTGCAATCACGAAATTTCCAGCCCAAATTGGGATTTTTTCGCCAGTGAGGGGATGAATGGCGTTTGCGCCCAACGGCACGCCGCGCTTTTTGTTCATGTTCTTGATGCGATCAAATTCGCTCATCGCTGAAACTTCGTCGTGGAGGTCCTGCCATTCTGCCTCATTAGGCGTGCCTTGGACAAGCGACGCAGCGAGCGGGTGTTCTGGCGCAAGGGTCACGAATGTGGTGCCAAAGAGGGTATCAGGACGGGTCGTGAACACACTGAGTGTTTCTTCTCGACCTTCGATGGCGAATGTGATCTCGGCGCCCTCTGAACGGCCAAGCCAATCACGTTGCAAGGATTTCACATTCTCAGGAAAAGCGATCGTGTCAAGTCCATCAACCAATTCTTGTGCGTACTTTGGAATGTCGAGGAACCACTGGCTCATCTCTTTCTGGACAACTGGTCCGTTGCATCGCCAACATCGGCCTGCTTTCACTTGTTCATTGGCCAACACCGTTTCACATTGTGAACACCAGTTCACGGGGGCAAATTGCTGGTAGGCAAGGCCCTTTTCGATGAACTTGGTGAAGAACCATTGATTCCATTTGTAGTAGCGTGGGTCGTGACTCTTCACTTGACGACGCCAATCGTACGAGAAACCCATTCGCTTGATCTGCTCCGTGATTGATGCCATGTTCCGCTCAGTGATATCATGCGGGTGGGCGTTTTCCTTGATGGCTGCATTTTCAGCAGGCATGCCAAAGGAGTCGAAGCCCATTGGATAGAGCACGTCGAAGCCCATCATCCGCTTGTAACGAGCCACTGCGTCACCGATCGAGTAATTTCGGACGTGACCCATGTGCATCTTCCCGCTTGGGTAAGGGTACATTTCGAGGCAGTAGAACTTCGGTCGATTGTCACGAATGTCCCGCTCAAACAGCCGGGCTTCGTTCCATTTCTTTTGCCAGTTCAATTCCGAATCGGGAGAAAATAGCATGCTCATAGACTCACCATTCCCCTTCGGGGCGTTCATGCCACAGGCATTCTTGTCTTGAATGCGACTCTTCATGAGTCCCCTCAAACTGCGCTAAGGTATGGCGAAGCGAATCACCGCGAAGGTGCCAGTTCGAATCGATCTTGCAGGTGGCTGGACCGATGTTGCAGCATACTGCACCACACGCACGGGTGAAGTGGTCAACATTGCCATTGACCAATACGTAACAGCCACATGTGATGTCGACGATCAGCGAAAAATCAAGGTAACCTACCAAACTGACATGCCAACTGGTTGCGGCCTCGGCACCTCTGGTGCCATGAATGTCGCTCTTGTTGCAGCGATTCGTCCATTGAATGAAGATCCGGCTCACATCGCAGAAAAGGCGTATCAATTCGAAGCGGCCCTCGGCAACACTGGTGGCCGCCAAGACCAGTGGGCGAGTGCTTTCGGTGGCGTGCAACACCTTTCCTTTGAGGGCGACGCAGTACGTCGAACTTCATTGAAGCCATCTGCTGAATTCACCAATTGGCTCCGCCAACATCTGATGCTGTTCGATACGGGCCTGCCTCATGTCTCTGGCAACCTGCATCAATCCGTTTGGGAACGCTACGCCAATGGTGATGAAGCGGTAACCGAAGGCTTGAGTGCGTTGCAGCGTGCTGGTCAAGCCATGCATGTGGCCATTGTCAAGGAACAGAAAACTGCGTTCAGTGAAGCGTTGAGAACGGTGATGAACGGTGTCGAATTGCTAAACCCTGCTCTCCACGCGCCTTTCCGCAGCGTGCTTGATCCGCTCGAGGCATCAGGGGAAGTCATTGCGTGGAAGGCCATGGGGGCTGGAGGCGGTGGTGTCGTTGGCGTGTTACGGAACCAAGGGGCGGCTGCAGAACAACGAATCAAGAAGGCTGCAGAGGCAGAGAACTGGACGCACATCGAGTGGAACATCGATTTCGAGGGCCTTCAACGAACTGAAGTCATCAATCACGAATGAAATCGTCATTGGTTTCGAGCAAGAAAATTGCTTCCCTTGTGAGCTTGTAACGATTCTTGATGCCCATCTTTCGCTTCTCGACGAGGCCGAACTTTTGCAAGGTACGCAAATGGTGGGAAACCAATTGTTGGCTCTTCTCAAGGCGCTTGGCGAGTTCTGCTTGTGTTGGGAATTCACCCATTGGGCCATCGGCATCCAAAAGCGTCAGGATTTTTCCTTGCAGGCTGTTTGGGTCTGGAGAGAGCGGTGGGACTGGAAGTTCCTCTTCACTCATGCCTGGATTCATGGTGTTGGTGAGCGGGTAATAGCGGACGAGGCGTCCATCTTTGCGTCGCCAGATTGCTTCCTCTGCCTCAAGAATTCGGAGGTGATGAGTGATTTGTCCATTGCTCATGTCAAGCGCAGCCATCAAAGCGCGGAAGTGGCATCCTGGATTTGCTGTCAAGTACCCCATCAGACGCCCACGTTGGTAGCGCCCATCAGTGGTCTCATGCGTTCTGCCAACCATGCCGAGGAACCACAAGCCTGCTGCTGTGGAGGGGATTCGGAAGGATTCGTTTCCAAGCACAACAGAGACGAGCAAGGAAAGCAACGATGTGGTCGTGACAACCACGATCAGTGTTGTTGCGATCGGTGTGGTTTGTTCATCGCTGGACAACTGGCTTGGGGCATCGGATTGTTGTTCTGCTGGTTGTTCTACAACGGGACTGGTCTCGGTTTCGATGCTTGTCAACTCGAGCGAAGGGGCTTGGAAGTTTGCACACTGTGGAGCTGCGGTCGTACTGAGGGCTTGGTAGGTTCCAGACCAGCCTTGCTGAGGGGTCCACGTACCAAGTGCGGCACGGGAGAGCAGCAATTGACCTTCTTGTGGACTGTCGAGGATCCAACACGTGCCATCTTCAGTGAGAATTCCCGACCAAGTTCCACTCACAAGGCGAGCTTCCTCAGGTTGGGGTTCAGCCACGATTTCCACAGCTTCCGGCGCTACAGTCTCAACAATTGGCCATTCGAACACGAAGCCTGCGGAAGTGCTCGGGTTCGTTTCGAGGGTCACAATCATCTGATAGGTGCCATCGGGCAGGGTCACGTTGTTGAAATCAACCATGTTCACTTCGCCAACATTGAGCACCAACTGGTCGTCAGCGCTGTAAGGCAAACTTAGGTGCCTTCCATCGTGCTCGTTGCACAGTGATGCTTGGCGGTGAACTTCTTCAGACGCATCAACGTCGACAATGGAAACTGTAACTGAACATGGTCCAATCCATCGCAAATCAACTTCGCTCACTTGCGGTGCAACCGTCACGCTCAGGTCAAATCCGTTCTCGATTCCTGAGAGGGATGTCGATAGGTCAAGAGGCAGTGCCTGGGCGCAGTTGGTGGCCGTGAGGCGCTCGTAATCAATGCTGTTTGAACTGGAAAGGTGCAATTGAGGCACTTCGACGATGGCGGTGTAATACCCTGACGAAATTTGGCACCCTTGCAAATCGGTAAAAGTCCAATCCGGCAGCGTGAACATTGCTTCTTCTTCAGGATCGAGGTTGTAGTCTAACTCAACTGCGTTACAGGTCTTGAGCGAACGGCTGTCAAAGACGACATCGCCTTGGTCGTTGACGATCCAAAGTTCAGCACGGCATGTATCGGTGAACCGCATCGATTGCTGCTCATCGCCAACATTCTCCATTAGCATGGAAGTGGACATCATCTCACCATCACCGTACAAGCCATCTTCGAGCCCAGCGATGCTCACCTCCAGTTGGTCCTGCCATTCAACCGTGAAATCATCAGTTGGCAAGGCGATGTCGAGGTTCAACGAGGCACTGAGTGCGTTGCCTGGAAGGGCGACTGAAATGACGTTCTGACCTGCATCTAAAGCACCAGCAGGAAGGAGTCGCTGCTCGATGAGGGTTTGTTCAAACGCCTCGATTTGTGTGAAAGATGGAAGGCATTCCGACGAAAGTGACGTAGCATCATTTACACTGAACTGCAACAAACATCCGCCGAGGTCTGGAAGGGCGATTGGTGCTGATGTTGGATTGTACAACGTCACCGTGAGCACAATTTCTTCGCTTGAGACAAGAGGACCAAGACGACTGGTTGCTTCGATGGCCATGGTAAGTTCAGACGGTGGAATGACATCGGTCTGAACGTGAAGTTGGTGGCTCGAAGTGAGACCTGTTGCGGTGTGAAGTACAACGGCAGTGTACCACCCCGGCTGCACTTCAGTTCCATCATCAGACAGAAGGTCCCATTCAACCGCAGAAAACACATTGACTTCTCCAGATGCGAGGTCCTCAATTTGAGATTGTCCACGGCAAAGGGTTTGGCCATCGACAATACGTTCGCCGCTTGGGTTCATGATCTGCAACACGGCGCCGCATGATGGATCGTTTTCATAGGTGGTAGAGGCACCGATGTTGGTCATTGTGGGTTGGAGAACAACCGTGTCTCCAGAGAGATAATATCCCTTTTCTGCGTCGAGATTCAGGGTTGATTCAAAGGCCAAATCACCTGTTTCTGCTTGAGCCACTGCGGGCAGCATCGAGAGCATGAGCAGGATCACAAGAACCGCTGCACCGCCACGCATACGCCCCGCCATGTGCAGAGAGAGGTTCTCATCACTTGAAAGCCCAGCGGTCCATACGGTGTGTAAAGGCGAGGCCCAGATGAATCCATTGACGATTATTGAAAACGAGCGAATCGTCGTACTGCAAGCCCAACTTGGCGAGTGGGACAACCTCAATCACCTCATCGTATGTCAGCAAACAAAACAAGCAGTGATCATCGACCCATTCGATGGTGACTACTGGCAAAGCACCTGTGTTCAGCATGGATGGGTGCTCGATCAAGTCTGGCTGACACACAGCCACTGGGACCATGCCAAAGGAGTGGATGCACTGAAACAAGCACTGGGAGATTCACTTCGAGTCCAGTGTCATGCTCTTGAACGGGAACGTGGATGGGAGGGTGAGGTCGATGAAGAATGGCAACATCAACCAAATTCACATGTGAAGTTATATTGTGGTTTGTTAGAATTCGAGGCCCATTGTACGCCAGGTCACACGCCCGGCCACACCACGTTCATCGGAGAGGGGCTCGTTATTTCCGGTGATTGTTTGTTCCTTGGGCGGTGCGGTCGAACCGATTTGTACGGAGGCGACCCCGAAGTTCAACGGTCCACATTGCACTACCTCCGCAACCAAATGCACCAATTGGACGAAGGCACAGTTGTGCTCCCTGGCCACCAGTACCGGCTTTCTGATGGGCAGACGCCCACAACGATGGTGGTCGGTGACGTCCTTCGAACGAATGAGGCCTTGCTCGCTCTTGATGACGATAAGGCATGGACGAACCTCCCCTTCCTAGCCTTTGATGACTCCATGGCCGAAAAAGCTCGTCGAAAACGCAGCCAAGATTCGTGAATTGCTCACAGATTATCCAAGTCCATCATGGTGGGGATAGCAGCTTGTGTTGCCGCTTGTTCAGCCATTTCGTGTTGCTTCCATTGTGGAAGAGCGGACGGCTCTTCCCAGCCAAGCGCCCTTGCTTCATCGAGTTCCCCCGCAGCGACATAGTGCTCAATCCACGCAAGTCGGCGCTCTTCTTCTTCAGAGAATGCGAGGTTGACCTTGCGCTCTTCAGCACGAGCTACCGACGATTTACGCTTGCTGGCAGCCTTTGCCACCTGGGCGACGAAAATAAGGCCAAGCAAAAGGACAATCGCCCCACCCATGAAGATCATGGTCGAGCTGCCCATCAATGAAGAGGAGTCATCGGTGGATTGGTCGACTGCATTTGGATCGCTGGTGATCGAACATGTCACTGCATCTGGCCCGGTAAGTACACCGTTGGTGACGGCTGGATCCCATGGGCATGGGTCGTAAACGTCGGCTCGCCCATCACCATCGCTGTCAAGGCAACCATATTCCTCAAGCGTCGATGTTCCGAAGGCCTTGCGGCAAGAATCGGGTTGGAAGGCCGGCATTGGGGCCAATGGCCCTTCATCGCCATCGGGGTCGTAGACGCTGTTGTCACCGAAGCCATCGCCATCAAAGTCGTTCCATTGACTCGGTTGGAATGGGAACGCATCAGGTTGGAAGAAGCTGGTTTGATTGTCTCCCCAGCCATCGCCGTCCATGTCCGACCACTGGTCAGGCACGGTTGGGAAAGCATCGCCCGTTTGGTTTCGAATCTGAATGAATTCTCCAGGATTGTCGAGGTCAGCAATGGTGTCGTTGAACCAAGCGTAGTTGTCACCGAAGCCATCGCCGTCTGTGTCGACCCATTGGAGGGTGTCATAGGGGAATGCATCGTCGACGTCAGCCCAACCATCAAGGTCTGCGTCTGGGCAGCCTTGTCGGTTGTTTTCGGAGGATTTACCGAAGACATCGGCACAGTCGTCACCGCTTGGCACAAGGCTGTTGTCCCCGTAACCATCTTCATCTGAATCCGCCCACTGGAACGGATCTTCCGGGAAGGCATCGACCGGATCGACGAAACCATCGCCGTCGTAGTCTGAACATCCGCGGGTCAGGGCATCGGTTGACTTACCGAACACAAGAGGGCACACATCGGAGTAACCTTCGGAGAGGCCATCGCCATCGGTGTCGATGAAATTGTCACCATAGCCGTCGCCGTCGCTGTCTTCCCATTGATCGGGGTCCTGCCAGAACGCATCACCGTTGAAGCCGTTTGGATTGTCGCCACGGCCATCGCCATCGGTGTCCTTCCATTGGGAGGTGTCATCGGGGAATGCGTCTGGGTTGTTACCATCTGCGTTGTCGCCACGGTTGTCGCCGTCGCGGTCCGCCCATTGGGTGGAGTCATCAGGGAACGGATCGCCTGCATTTGAGTAGCCATCGTTGTCACGGTCAGCGCATCCAATTCGGTCAATGGATGAAGTTCCTGCTTCATTCGGGCATTCATCAGCATTGTTTCCGCTGAGGTTGCTGCCGAATCCATCGCCGTCTTCATCACACCATTGAGTCGGGTCGTTCGGGAAAGCGTCCGCTTGGTAGCAATTGCCTGTTGAGGGCCAGTTCGCGTCAGGGTCCGACCAGCCATCACCATCTGTGTCAGCACATCCAAGGCGGTCAAACTCGGAATCGCCCCAAATTGTTGGGCAGCCATCCGCTCGGTCACTCATTTGGTTGTCGCCAACCCAGTCGCCGTCGGTGTCGAGCCATTGCGTGCGATCGAGTGGGAACACGTCTGGGTTGTTTGCAGCAACCTGAAGCAATCCGGGCCATTCTGGAGCGCGGAAATTATCCCATGATGTGTTTTGGTAATTGTCACCGTATCCATCGCCATCGGTGTCGTTCCACTGTGTTGCATCATCTGGGAATGCATCGCCAGATTGGTTCATGTGAAGTTGAGCGCTGCTGAGATCGAAGTAGTAATTGTCACCGTATCCATCGCCATCGGTGTCGGCCCATTGCAACGAATCTGTTGGATAATAATCGCCCTCATCTGACCATCCGTCGCCATCGCCATCAGGGCAACCAAATCGGTCTTCAGTCGAGGTACCAAAGACGGTTAGGCAAGCATCAGGTTGGAACGCAGGTGCTGGATTATCACCGTATCCATCGTTATCGGTGTCATCCCATTGAGAGCCTTCGCTTGGGAACGCATCGACGACGCCGTCACCTTGATCGGTGGTGTTGTAGCCATCGTTGTCTTCATCGAGGTCAGCATACCAGTAGTAGACACCCTCGTCATTTCGACCGTGTGCGGTCACGATGTGGACGCTGTCTGGGCTCCATGCAAGACCGTAGATTGTTCCACAGTTGTTGCCACCGCCGCTGCTTGTGCAACCGCCCGGCCGTGGACCGCTGAAGGTGTCAATTTGGACACCTGAATCGGAATCGAAGACCTTTGCAGTTGCTCCGTCACCTTGGTAGTAACTGTGTCCTGCTACGACTTGACTGCTGTCGTAAGAAAAATCGGTGGCGTAGCACGAAGTTGTGGTTGACTTCTCCCAAATCCTCACCCATGAATTTCCTGAGAACTCATACATGTCGAAGCTCGCACCGCCGCCTTCCCAGCCACCGCACATGGCGATGTAGTTTCCATCGGAGGACCAAGCGATTGAATTCACTGAGCCGGGTGGGTTCGTCAGCGTGTAAACGGTCGCCCTCGAGGTGATGTTAACGATGTAGAAGTCGCCGTTTCCTGCCAATACAATCATTTCCCCGTCAGGTGAAAAGGCTGAATCAAAAAATCGATCTTCGCCGTTTGGATTCATTCCACTGCCCGACTTGAGGCCGTCAGACACTTTGATGAGGAACACTTGTCCGTTGGTCCCTCCGTTGCCGGAACGGCCGATTGAAACGGCCACTAAACTGCTATCTGGAGAAAACTCAACGCTGTTGACTTGGTCACCACTCCCAACATCGACGCTGATGGTTCCATGAAGGGAGGTGAGGTTGCCTGCGTAATAGATGTCCATGGTGTCATCATCGAGTCCCGCTGCAATGTATTGTCCATCGGGTGAGTAGGAAACTGAAACGACTTCCCCGTTCGGCACTGCGTTCGCGGATCGAATGTTGACATGGGTGGTTGCATTCCACAATCGAACAAATCCGTCTTCTGAGCCTGTGACGATGAATTCACCGTCTGGAGAGTAGTCGATGCCGAGGTAATCAGAATTCGAGGACGTCGTGTGCTCATTTTGGAAATTTGGATTGTTGGTTGTCCAACCATCGTTGATGTCAGACGTTCCATCGCCATCGCTGTCCGGGCAGCCTTCTTTGTCGACGGTTGAAGTTCCTGCTGCCCATGGGCAATCGTCTACGGAGTTATCCACGCCGTCGCCATCAGAATCGGCACCGAGTGCTCCCGGCGCTAATGCCATAATCGACATTAAAAAAATAAGAAGGAAGCCTTGAGTTCGCCGAGACATGATATCCCGTCTCTACAATGGTAAAAGGTGTTGTGGTTCAGATGTTCATACAAATACATTCGGGTAAATCAATTAAATCAGGAAACATCGAAGGGAAGCGTTGAGAAGGAAGCCACCGTACCAATGCTCGTGAGCGAAGGTCTTCCAAGGGTCAGTGTTGCGGTTTTGGACCGCGTGCTGCTTCATTTGAACGACCATGAATCCCAATCAGACCGCTATGTTGTCGGGCCGGAATTAACTCGCCCGGGAATTGCAGAGGCTTGCGCTCAGCATCCACCAAATGTGAGCAGGGCAATGCGTACATTGCTTCGCGACGGAAGTGTCGAAGAACACACCCGCAGCATCAGAGGTGAAGAACGCCGGCAAAAAACATGGCAACTTTCAGAAGATGGGCGGCAGAAAGCAGCTGAGCGGCACAAGGTGCTTGGCGAAATCAAAATCCTATTGAGGAACAATGAAGGTGAATTGTTAGAAGTCGCTGCAAAGGACGCTGCAGACCGATTGGAAACAGACATTTCGTTGCTTCAAATTCTTCTCCACGCCCAGCACGAAGGTGTTCTGACCTACGGGGACATCCGGTTTGGTCGAATTCAACGATCAACGGAAGAACACCCTGCGCCCGGACGGCTCACCCCGATGACCGGCGCCCATGCAACCTACAACAACCATCCACCAGAAACTCGACCGGTCCATGGGAGGGAGGATGAACTCCAAGCCCTCCAGACATGGTTCGACGAACGAAAGCCATGCGCTGTGGTTCACGGCATCGCAGGAATTGGGAAATCGACCCTTGTCGCCCATTGGTTGCACCAACTTTTGGAAGAAGACCCACATCTTTCGGTGTGCTGGTACCCTTGCCAGCCATGGGACCGCTCGCTTGGTCTTGCGACGAGTTTGCTTCACCGATTTGGAATCGATGAATCCCATGACCCCTACAATTTGATTGAGACGCTGCCCTTAACTCCGGGTGGCAAAATCGATGTGGATGCTTGGAGACGACGGTTGTTGACCTACCTTACCGACGCCCGTACCATTCGTGAACGGTTCAAAAACGAAGCAGGTGGACCGCCGCCGTACTGGTTGATCGTGCTTGATGATGTCCACCACATGGAAGAGCAAGCCAGAGACCTACTCGGTGCGTTGTTGCAAATCTCGACAAAGGCCCCATTGCGTCTTCTTTTCATCTCAAGAACGACCCTCAAAGTGTACGACCGAAGGGATGTGCACACCCGGAACATCGTCAGAGAGTACCCCATTTCCGGACTGAGCTTGGAAGAGACAAAAGCCTGGCTCAACGATTTAGATCATCCTTCGAAACTCAAGGCAGACGAAGTGCACGCGGCCACAGGCGGCCACCCGTTGGCGCTTGAGTTATTGGAACTCTATGGCCAACCAACGCACGGTGACTGGTTGAGGTTCTTGGACGAGGAGATTCTTACGTCGCTTCCCGATCACGAACAGAATTTATTGGCGACCCTCGCCCTTGCTGAGAAACCAATGCCTTGGAAGCGTCTTGCCGATGCAGTTGAGTGGGAGGGGAAACCGCCTCAAAATTTGTTGAAGCATGGTTTGCTCATCGAGTTAGACGAGGGAATGTGGCTGCATGAAGCGTTGAGAGAGCGCTTGCTAAGAGATGTTGGCACCGCTCAATCTCGCCGAAAGGCGAGCCTTGGAAAGTGAAGTTCAGAAGTCGTCTGCCGTCATGTGCTGATCGACCCATTGGAGGACCGCAGCCTTCGGCATAGCGCCGCTCTTCTGGCCGACAAGTTTGCCGTTGTTGTAGAGGAACATAGCAGGGATGCCACGGACACCGAGGCGACCTGCATTCATTGGATTTGAGTCTGTGTCGACCTTTGCAACGAGGAGTTCCCGCTCGTCTGCAACTTGCTTCAAAACAGGGCCGAGTGCCTTGCATGGGCCGCACCATGGAGCCCAGAAATCAACCAAAACCCAGCCGTTATCATTGACTGTTGTTTCAAATTCGCCGTCGGTCACTGCTCTCACTTCACCCATGGGTTCACCTTTAACGCCCTCCGGTCCAAGGATTATGAGGGTTTGTACGCTCCTGCGCAGAAAATTTGGTCGAAATACTCATGTTACGGCGTCTCTTGGAACGGACAAGGCGGTTCCATGATCATTGCACCAAGTGTCCTCACGGCCGATTTAGCCGACCTCGCAACCGATTGCCGTGAAGCGCTCGATGCTGGACTCGATTGGCTGCACCTTGATGTCATGGATGGCAACTTTGTGCCAAACTTGACGTTTGGCCCGTCCG
>ERZ1049444.320-NODE-320-length-49376-cov-7.410839_pt1 | contig 49376 bp, 58 predicted proteins | sample MGYA00383101_ERZ1049444 | MGnify/ENA primary metagenome ERZ1049444 (study PRJEB29581, sample SAMEA5548371) | metagenome | biome: marine; feature: coastal; material: water | depth 50 m | study: Short-term variability in the microbial, nano- and picoplankton... | reverse complement strand
TATTCCCGTGGTGCCGCGCGATATGTTGTTACAAGAGGTTTGGGGATATAATGCTGCTGTCACCACCCATACGCTTGAAACCCATATTTACCGTTTGAGGCAAAAAATTGAGCCTGACCCTGCCAATGTGCAGCTTTTGCTAACCGAAACTGGCGGGTACCGGTTGAATTATTAGGAATTGGACATTATTGCGCGCCAAGGCTGTCGTTAGTTAGATTTGGACCCCGTCGCATGTCCGGGCTATGACACGTTTCTCCCTGTTGAACTTGACCCGAGGCGCGCCTCGGGTCCTTTTCATTTTGTGGTGTGTTCTGACGTCTCAAGAAGAAACATCGCTCCGGTGCCGCGCTGTCCTGCGTGGTCGCCTTGATTGTACAAAGCGCAGCTTTTTAACGACAGACACCCACAGCCAATGCAGCTGCTCAGCGTATCGCGCAGCTGTTCTAGGCGCTTTATGCGGGTGTTTAAAACGCTTTCAAAATTCTTCGAAATACGGGCCCAATCGGCTGCTGACGGGGTCCGGTGGTCTGACAAGCTGGCCAGCAGGTCGCGGATATAGGGCAAACTGAATCCAAGGTTTTGCGCAATCTTAATGAACGACAAACGGCGAATATCCGAGCGCGCAAACTGGCGTTGCCCAGATGTGGTGCGGTTGGGCTTGATCAGACCTTGGCTTTCGTAATGCCGGATCGCAGAGACAGCCAAGCCGGTACGCTGTGCCAAATAGCCGATCGCATATTCTTTCATATAAGTGCCATAATTTGCTTGACCTCAAGTTAACTTTAGCAATTACCGTCGTTATATTCAACATATTTAAAGGATATTATTATGTCACAAATACAATTAGAGCATGTAAACATTACTGTCTCTGATCCTGATAAAACCGCAGCTTGGATGTATGAGGTTTTTGACTGGCCAGTACGTTGGCAAGGCCCAGCGCTTGGTAGCGGCGGTCGGTGCATGTTGGCAGTGATGCCAGTTATCTTGCTCTGTACTGTTCAAACGAGCCCACTGATGCGGCACCTGACAGCTATCACTGTCTGTCAGGATTGAACCATATTGGGGTGGTGGTTGCCGATCTGGATCTGGTCGAAGCCCAAGTGCGAAAAGCCGGTTTTACTCCGCAATCACATGCAGACTACGCACCTGGACGGCGATTTTATTTCAAAGATCACGACGAGATCGAATATGAAGTTGTGCAGTATTGAAAAAAATCCACTGCGCGGGATACGCCAGACCTTGCGCTTGTGTGAAAACTAGGATGGACTCTGCCCAAATAAAAGGAGCCCGTCCTATGTCATTCACCCTCGCGACATGGAATATCAATTCAGTCCGCCTGCGCGAACCGTTGGTTGTGCAATTCCTACAACAAGAGGCCCCCGACATCTTGTGTTTGCAGGAATGTAAAAGCCCGGTCGAGTTGATCCCGACCGAACAGTTCGCTGCGCTAGGATATCCGTATTTGGTGGCGCGGGGGCAAAAGGGCTACAATGGGGTTGCGATCCTGTCGAAATTGCCAATTGAAGACGCAGGCGCGCAGGACTTTGCCGGTTTGGGTCATGCTCGGCATGTGGCCGCGCGTCTGGAAAATGGCGTCACCGTGCATAATTTCTATGTGCCTGCGGGCGGCGATGTGCCCGATCGGGACAAGAACGAAAAATTCGGACAGAAATTAGATTACCTGACCGATATGCGCGATTGGTTTCTGGCCGCGCCGCCGAAAAAATCGATTTTGGTCGGGGATCTGAACATTGCGCCGCGCGAAGACGATGTCTGGAGCCACAAAAAACTGTTGAAAGTGGTCAGCCATACACCGGTAGAAGTGGCGCAATTGGCCGAGACACAAGCGGCGGGCAACTGGGTTGATATCACGCGCCAGGATATTCCCGAGGGTCAGCTTTATTCTTGGTGGTCCTATCGCGCGCGGGATTGGGATGCTGCAGACAAAGGCCGGCGGCTTGACCATGTCTGGGCCACGTCCGATATTAGCGCGGCGGCACATTCAAGCCGGATTGTAAGACCGGCGCGGGGCTGGGAAAAACCGAGCGACCACGCGCCTGTTCTGGCCAGTTTTGATCTGTGATGCTGTACTGCCAAGCGACTTGCGCAGGCCTATTCAAGTCACAGTGCCGCTGTCTGTGTGACCGGTCACCGGTTTTCCCGCAGTGGGTTATGTGTCTCAAATTGATCTGAGCCCTTGAAACAGGGCTCCGAATGATCCATCTAGGCCATAATTTATCACCCAACGGATGGACCACCGGAAAATGATTGAACTGGGCACTGGCACAACGCCTGCGGACAAAGCAGCAAGCGACCTTATCCAAGACGTAACAGAAGCGACCTTTATGCAAGAGGTGATCGAAGCTTCGAAAACGGTCGCTGTGATCGTAGATTTTTGGGCGCCGTGGTGCGGGCCGTGTAAAACACTGGGTCCACAATTGGAAGCGGCCGTCACCGCTGCCAAAGGCGCGGTGAAAATGGCCAAGGTTAATGTTGACGAAAATCAGGGTATTGCCAGTCAGTTGCGGATACAATCATTGCCGACGGTCTATGCGTTTTGGCAAGGCCAACCACTTGACGGCTTTCAAGGTGCTGTGCCGCAATCCGAAATTGATGCTTTTATCGCACGTGTGATCGAGGCCAGTGGTGGTCAGGCTGCCGACAACGGACTTGAGGATGCGGTGCAAGCTGCGGAAGAAATGATGACTGACGGTACGTTTGAAGATGCTGCACAGATTTTTGCGGCAATCCTTGAGGAAGATGCCAATCACGTAGTGGCTTACGCCGGTCTTGTGCGGTCTCATATCGCTCTTGAGGATTTAGATCAGGCTGAGGCCATCTTAAATGGAGCGCCCAGCGAAATTTCAGCAGCGCCCGAGCTTGAGGCGGTTTTTGCCCAGCTGGCTTTGGCGCGCCAAGCTGCTGACGCGGGTCCGGTGGCCGAGTTGCAGGCGGCTGTCGACCAGACCCCGGACGATTTGCAAGCGCGTTTTGATTTGGCGCAAGCCCTGCATGCAAACGGTGATGCTCAGGCGGCCGTTGATGAATTGCTCGAGCTGTTTCGGCGGGACCGTGACTGGAATGACGGGGCCGCCAAAGCGCAGCTTTTCACTATTTTTGATGCGTTGAAACCTGAGGATTCCGTCGTGTTAAATGGGCGTCGTCGATTGAGTTCGTTAATATTTGCTTAAAGCGGATTGCCTGAACCGCTTTTTGGACTAGATTGAGGAATATGAAACTGTCAATCGACCTTCCCGACGCACTGCCTATATTTCCGTTGCCGAACGCGCTCCTTCTGCCGCGCTCGCGTCTGCCGCTGCATGTGTTTGAGCCGCGCTATCTGGCGATGCTTGATGATGCGCTCAAAACGCCCGAACGGTTGATTGGGATGGTCCAGCCAAATGAGGTGCCCGGCCGATCCGGCCACAGGCTACATGCGATCGGTTGTGCTGGTCGGGTAACGCAATTTTCAGAAACCGAGGATGGCCGGTACATGGTGACGCTTACCGGAATATCAAGATTTAGGGTTCAAAATGAGATTGAAGGCTTTACGCCTTACCGACGCTGTGGCGTAACCTGGGATGGGTTTGATCTCGATTTGGGTCAAACTGAACATGATGCGCGGTTCGATAGAAAGAAGTTTATGGCGCTGTTGACACGCTATTTCGAGGCTCTCGATTTGGCGACAGATTGGGAGACTATGAAAGAAGCGGATGACGAACTTTTGATCAATTCGCTCTCGATGATGCTGGACTTTGCCCCTGAAGATAAACAGGCCCTGCTTGAGGCACCCTCATTGTCGACGCGACGTGAAACTTTAATTACACTAATAGAATATAGCATGCGCGGCGGTGATAGTGAGGGTTTGTTACAGTGAAGGAACCACAGTTTGATCGACGCATGTTAGAGGCGTTGATTTGTCCGAAAACACACGCGCAGCTTAGCTATGATGCCGAGGCACAGGAATTGATCAGCAAGACGGCCAATTTGGCCTTTCCGATCCGCGACGGTATTCCGGTCATGCTGATTGATGAGGCGCGCGCGCTGGAGTAAGCTTTGGTGCTATTCACGCATCAGATCAGGCAAATCTCCCGTCAGCCCTGCCGCCTCGCGCAAGATACCGCGGCGCACTTTGGGCATTGCGTTCAACATACCCATACCCAGATCACGCCCCAACCTTAAAATCGGGTTATCGTTTGAAAACAAACGGTTAAATCCGTCTGTCGCCACGGCTAACGCTGTGGCGTCAAAGCGCCTCCACAGCTGGTACCGGGCCAAAACCGGTTGTGATGCGAAATCTTCACCGCGTTGCTTGGCTTCGGATAGCACTTGTATCAACGCTGCCACATCGCGCAGCCCTGCGTTCAAACCCTGACCTGCAATCGGATGAACGCCATGCGCCGCATCCCCGATCAACGCCACGTTCGGCGCGATATAGCTTTTGGCAATCATCATCCCCAATGGATAACTGAAGCGTCCGCCCGTCAGCGCAATATCGCCAAGGAAATCACCGAATCGAGGTCGCAGAACATCAAGAAAAGCCGCGTCATCAAGCGTTTTAATCACTGTAGCGCTATCGGTTTTCTCGCTCCAGACAACTGTGCTGCGGCGCGCTGAGAGAGGCAAAACAGCCATCGGACCAGCTGGCATGAAAAATTGATGCGCCACACCGCCATGTGGTCGGTCATGTTCTACGGCGCAGACCAGTGCGGTTTGGCTGTATTGCCAGCCGGTATAGGTAATACCGGCGCGCGCCGCTGTGCCACTTTGGCGCCCATCGGCACCCACTAGCAGGCGCGTGGTGATTTTCTGATTGTTAGCCAGCGAAAGGGTCACGCCTTCGGGGCCAGTGGATTGTCCGGTGACCCGGGTTGCAAGACGATACTCTATCAGTGGTGAAGTCTGCATCGCGGCCTGCAGGGCATAGCGCAGGTGGCGGTCTTCGACCATATAGCCCATCGGCCCCTCTTCGAGCTCGGCGTGGTCAAAATCCATGAAAAACGGTGATGCCCCGACGCCGGCGCGCCCGTCGCTGACGCGGATATTCAACATCGGCTCGGCATCTTGGGCCACGTTCTCCCAGACACCGACCGCTGCCATTAGCCGTTTCGACGCCAGCGCCAAGGCATAGGCGCGGCCATCAAACTTGGCATTTTTTCGCGGTTTATGGGACGTGGCGTCTAGTACGATCACCCGCAATCCGACCTGTGCTGCAGCCAGAGCCAAAGCCGGTCCGTTTAAGCCGCCCCCAACGATGGCGATATCGCAATCATGTTCCATGGTCTGAATATGGAGACGAATTCGGGATTGTCCATGCGTTGCGCTGACGCTACCGTCTTTTTAATGTAATGGAGGCGGATTATGAAAAACTGGCTGGGGATGACGGCGGCAGAATTAGGACGCGGCATTGAGAACGGATCGATTGATCCGGTGACATTGACCGAGACATATTTGGCCGCAATCGAAGCTCATCCTTTAAAAGACCGGATTTACGCGCGCGTGACGGCAGACCGTGCCCGTGCCGAGGCGGCTGCAGCGGCTGCGCGGGCGGGCGCCGGTCTGCGTCTGTCGCCGCTTGATGGGGTGCCGATCAGTTGGAAGGATTTGTTTGATACGGCCGGCTGCGCCACCGAGGCGGGCACGGCCTTGTTGAAAGACCGCATTCCTGAGGCTGATGCTGAAGTGGTGCGCAATGCCACTGCAGCCGGATTAGTTTGTCTTGGAAAAACCCATTTATCAGAGCTGGCGTTTTCAGGTTTAGGGGTCAATCCGATCACTGCGACGCCACCCTGCGTCAACGATGCCGAAGCGGCCCCTGGCGGGTCGTCATCTGGCGCTGCAGCCTCGGTAGCTTTTGGGTTGGCGGCCGCGGCAATCGGGTCGGACACCGGTGGGTCGGTGCGCGTACCCTCGGCGTGGAATGATCTGGTGGGGCTCAAGACCACGGCAGGTCGGCTGTCAAACGCCGGGGTTGTGCCGTTGGCGGCGCGGTTTGACACCGCAGGACCAATGACGCGCTCGGTGGAGGATGCGGCGCTTTTATTGGCGGCACTTGAGGGGGGTAAACCCGCCGATCTGCAGTCTGCTGATTTGTCAAACGCCCGGTTTGCAATTCTTGAGACAATCGCTTTGGATGATTTGGATGAGGTGATACGTGACGCCTTCGAGGCGTCTGTCGACAAATTACGCGCGGCGGGCGCCAAGATCATATCGCTTGAGGTGCCAATAGTGTCGGACGCGATGGCGCAGTCGGCTGTTTTGTTTTCGTCAGAGGCCTATGGTACCTGGAAAGACACGATCGAAGCCAATCCTGATATGATGTACGGCGAAATTTTGCAACGGTTCCGTTCGGGGGCGGCGCATAATGCTGCCGATTATGTCGCGGCCTGGCAAATGCTCGAGTGCGCGCGGCAGGTCTGGTTTGAAACTACGGCTGGCTTTGATGCAGTTTTGGTGCCCACCACCGCGAATTTACCGCCAAAGATGGCGCGGCTGCAAACTGAAGAGGAATATTATAAAACGGCCAATCTGCTGACACTGCGCAACACGCGCATTGGCAATTTGATGGGGGTGTCGGCGCTCACGCTGCCCACTGGCATGCCGAGTTGTGGGATGATGCTGATCGGCAAGGCCAATGGTGAGGCGCATCTTCTGCGTCTTGGCGCTGCTGCTGAGACGGTTCTGGGTTAACGTGGCACCGGGTTGAGCGCTTTGTTATAGGGCGTCCAATTGGTGATTTCGGGATAATACATTTTCCGCCATTGCTGCACCCTTGGGTTCATACTACGCCGCCAAAGCGACGGGATCATCGCAAAGATCGTCATGATATGATAGCCGTATGGCAGCTGTGGTGCGCTGGTCTCATCGTGGTTCTGCAGCAGAGGAAAGCGGCGATTTGGTTTGATGTGGTGGTCCGAGTGGCGCTGCAGATTGATTAACAGCCAGTTTGAGGCCATATGCGCCGCATTCCAGCTGTGATGGGCCCCGACCGTTTCATATTGACCATTGCCCAGATGTTTGCGGGTCAGGCCGTAATGCTCGATGTAGTTGATCAACTCCAATTGCCAGACCGCTACAAAGGCCTGCCAGATAAACAGCCCCAGACCGGTCCAACCCCCAATCACCAGCGCCAGAAAAATCATTGTTGCCTGAAGCGCCCAATAGCGAAAAAATGGGTTGCTTAGATCTGTCCACGGCAGATTTTTCCGCGAAAGCATGGCTTTTTCTGCCGCAAAACTGGAGCGCAGAGATTGCGGTATTACCCGTATGAAAAATCGGAAAAAGCTTTCGTTATAGCGTGCGGTGGCCGCGTCGCTCGGGGTGCCAATATGGTTGTGGTGCACCAGCATATGTTCGGATTTGAAATGCGAATACAGCACCATCGCCAGCAGGATATCTGAAAGGCGGCGCTCTGTTCGGCTTTTTTTATGCATCAGTTCGTGGCTATAATTGACGCCGATGGTGCCAGTGATGACGCCAAGGCCGAAAAACAGACAGATTTTTTCGAGCGTGCTAAGATGATCGGATGTGGTGGCAATCCAGATGATCCCAAAAAGGGTGATCATTTGCAAAGGCACCCATATGATGGTCAGCCGTCGGTACCATACCAGCCGGTGATCTGGCGTGGCGGTATCGGCGTTTCGCGTGTTAAGCCCGAGAACGGCGTCGCCCAGTGAAAATAAAAACCACCCGATCAGGGGCAACAACACAACCGACCAACTCCCTGTCAAGCCGCTATACCAAGCGATTGGAAACAAGACGAGCGAAATTGCATAGGGCAATACTGAGGTGAATTTTTCGATTTGGCGCGCAGAACTCATGAAACCATCCGATGGATTTTTATTTTTAATACAATAAATTTATAACCAATACTATATGGCTCTGGCGTCTCAGGCAACGGTCCATTCCATTAGGGAGATTGTGTTAAATCAAATGCTTTGCGCATCACTGTGGGCAGATCAGAGGGGCGGAAATCGGCGGCCGGTAAAAAACGGCCGCGGGTGGTTTGGCAGTCATCCGGTACCAGCGCTGTTTTGACCAAAAGTCGCAGATGAAAATGGGTAAAAGTATGGCGGGCTTCGGTGGCGATAGTTGTCCAGTTTGCCACGAGCGGGGGGCGCTCTGTCGGGGCTTCGCTCGGGTCTGATCTCCACTCTGAGCCGGGCCATCCCAGCATGCCACCCAGCAGGCCCTTATCGGGCCGTCGTTCCAGCAAATAGGCGCCATCGGCGCGTCTGGCGATATAGGCAATGCCGTATCTTATCGGTTTTGGTTTTTTTGGTGTCTTCTTTGGGAGCGCGGCTTGTGTGCCATTGCTGCGGGCAACGCAGGGTGTATGCCAGGGGCAAATGCCGCAGGCCGGTGACCGCGGCGTGCATAGGGTTGCTCCCAGATCCATCACAGCCTGAGCATAATCGCCCGGCCGTTTGTTTGGGGTCAGACCCCTGGCCCGTTGCGTCAGCTCTGGTTTGGCAGAGGGCAGGGGCGTGTGGATATCATACAAGCGCGCCATCACCCGCTCTACGTTGCCGTCAACCACAGTTTCGGGATTGTCAAAGGCAATCGAGGCAATTGCTGATGCGGTATAGGGCCCTATACCGGGCAGCGACAGCAGCGCTTCTCGGCTGGTGGGAAAGGCCCCGCCGTGATCTGTGACCACTGTGCGGGCGCATTTCAACAGGTTGCGGGCGCGGGCATAATAGCCCAGTCCGGCCCATGCAGCCATCACGTCGCCATCTTCGGCCGCAGCGAGGGCAGTGACAGTGGGCCAGCGACTGGTGAAGCGTAAAAAATATGCTTTGACTGCGGCGACAGTGGTCTGTTGCAGCATAACTTCGGACAGCCAAATTTTATAGGGGTCTGGCTGCTGTCCATCGCGCCGTTGTGCTGGCCCCACGCGCCACGGCATTTCGCGGGCATGCCGGTCATACCATGTTAGCAGCGCCTCTGAATTTGGTGGCTCACGCAATCTTGATCGTTCCCATTAGGTAAATTGGCTGGCACCCGCCATTCTGTGCGTTACAATACCAGACATCTTTTGAAAGAAAACACATGTCCAAGCGCCGCACCAGTACCAAAGGTTTTGCCCGGACCGGCAAACTGCTGCAGAAAAGCATCAGATCGGTGGGCGAGACGCGCGGCTTTGCGCAGACCCGGCTTCTGACCCATTGGGCCGAGATTGCCGGCGCACATACTGCGGCGATCGCCCGGCCTGTTGAGGTTAAATATGGCCGTGATGGATTTGGCGCGACATTGAGCTTGCTGACCACGGGCGCGCAGGCGCCAATGTTGGAGATGCAGAAAGAAAATCTGAGGGAAAAGATAAATGCGGTTTATGGCTATAGCGCGATCTCAAAAATTCGGATCACCCAGACGGCACCTACCGGTTTTTGCGAGGGTCAGGTCAGCTTTGAGCCGGCCAAACCCCCCGCGCCTGAACCGGTAAATGATCCGGTGATTGCACGCGCAGCCAGCAAGGCTACGTGCACGGTTCAGGACGATGGCTTGCGCCATGCGCTTGAAACCTTGGGCAAAAACGTTCTATCCAAAGAAAAAAGAAATGTCCAAACCTGAAAGGTATCCCTGATGTCGCGTTTGCTTTCACTTGCCATTGCTTTACTGGCACCGTTTATTTTTGGTGGCTGGCTGATCACTCAAGGGGGCCTTAGTGCCACGGCCGAAACCAAAACTGTCAACGAGAGTGTTATTCCCGACATGATGGAGGGCAATGCGGATGCCAGCGTGACAGTGGTGGAATATGCATCGTTTACCTGTCCTCACTGTGCCTCGTTTCACGCCGGTCCCTATAAAAAGCTGAAAAAAAATTACATCGACACCGGCAAGGTTAAATTCGTGTTCCGCGAAGTTTATTTTGACAAGGTGGGTGTCTGGTCGTCGCTGGTTGCTCGCTGCGGCGGGCAGGAACGGTTTTTTGGGATCGCAGACCTTATTTTCAAAGGTCAAAAGGAATGGTCTCGGGCTGGCAGTGATGTGGCGGTGGCCAACGAGCTGCGTAAAATCGGCCGGTTGGCCGGTTTGGACGACGACACATTGGAGAGCTGCCTGACTGATAGTGACAAAATTAAGGCTCTGGTGGGTTGGTTCAAGGAAAACACCACCCGCGATGAAATTTCCTCGACCCCGACTTTGCTGATCAACGGGGAAAAACACGCCAATATGTCCTATGAAGATCTGGTTGAGATCATCGACGCGCAGTTGGCAAAATAATGTCGCCGCTGTCAGGGCTAAAAGTCATCGAATTGGCCCGTATTCTGGCTGGGCCTTGGGCTGGGCAAACCTTGGCCGACCTTGGGGCTGAGGTGATTAAAGTCGAATCGCCGCAAGGTGATGACACCCGCCAGTGGGGCCCGCCCTTTATTGAGCATGACGGCGAGACCTCAGCAGCCTATTTTCATGGCTGCAACCGTGGAAAGGCCAGTGTGATCATCGACTTCCGCACGCCCGAGGGCCAGGCAGAGTTGCGGGCTTTGCTGGTGGACGCGGATATTGTGATTGAGAATTTCAAACTGGGCGGCCTGGCAAAATACGGACTGGATTACCACAGTTTGAAATCCCTAAATCCAAAGCTGATTTATTGCTCGATTACTGGCTTCGGTCAGACCGGCCCCTACGCCCATCGCGCTGGATATGACTACATCATTCAGGGTATGTCAGGCTTGATGTCGATCACAGGAGAGCCGGATGGTGCGCCCCAGCGTGCCGGTGTCGCGATCACCGATATCTTTACTGGCGTCTATGCCACAACAGCGATTCTGGCGGCAGTGCATCAGCGTCAAACCACCGGCTTGGGCCAGCATATTGATATGGCCCTGCTTGACGTGGCGGTTTCAGTTACCGCCAATCAGGCGATGAATTATCTGACAACCGGTACGCCTCCTGCACGTACTGGAAATTATCATCCCAACCTGACGCCCTATCAGGTGTTTGATTGCAGTGACGGGCATATCATCATCGCCACGGGCAATGATGGGCAATACCAGCGTCTTTGTGCACTGCTGGGTCTGGCCGATATGGCCATGGCCCCAGAGTTTTTAAAAAATACCAACCGCGTGGCCAACCGCGAGGACATGATTGCCCAGCTCATGGCCGCCACGCGTCTGCGCAGCAAAGCGGATCTGCTGGCGGCTTGCGAGGCCGAGAATGTGCCGGCCGGCCCGATCAATGATCTGCGTGAGGTATTTGACGACCCACAAGTGCAGGCGCGTGGGATGCAGATCGAGCTTGACGGCATTCCCGGAGTGCGCTCCCCGATCCGGATGTCGGATGCGGATTTGTCGCTTCGCCGGCCCTCTCCAAAGCTGGGTCAGGCCAATTGACACCCGGAATTACGGATCCTTTTGCATGGGTAATTCAGTTTGCGTCGGTAATTCAGTGTCTAGAAACCGTTCGAAGGCGTCCAGATTAACCGGCTCAAACTGGCCAAACCCCTGCATCCAGACACTGGCGTCGCGCAGCGCATCCGGCTCTAATTTGCACCATTTGACCCGCCCGCGTTTTTCCTGCGAAATGAGCCCCGAACGGCCAAGCAACCCCAGATGTTTGGATACAGCGGCAAGGGACATCTCAAACGGTTCTGCAACATCGGTGACGGCCATATCATCCTCAAGCAGCATCGCAAGGATTCTGCGGCGCGTCGGGTCCGCAAGAGCGGCAAAGATGATATCGAGCCGATCAGCCATAAACGCATAAAGCCAAAATCTGCCTGATCGTCAACCAATCGGTTGAATATACTTAAGTTGTGCCCAGCGTGGATCGCGTGAGAGCTATCAATTTTTTCACAGCGTCAAGATTTTTTGATATTTATTATCAATGATTTATGTATCATTTACCGATGATGGTGATCAGCTTGACTTACCTTTTTCGCAGGCATAGACACAGGTGTGAATTTGATCGAGGTTTTGACCGGTGACCGATCCTGACGAAAAGCAGCGGATGGCGCAGCTGGAAGACAAGATCGCAAACGCGAAGGCGGTGCACCGGCCCCAAAGCCAGATTGAAGATCACCATTCTCAGGCCCACGCGGGCTGGCGGATGGTGACGGAATTAGTGGCGGGTCTGTTGATCGGCTTTTGCATCGGATATGGGCTGGATAGCCTGTTTGGGACACTCCCGATTTTTCTGGTGTTATTTGTATTGCTGGGGTTTGCTGCCGGAGTGAAGACGATGCTTCGCAGCGCACAGGACATCCAGCGGGCGCAGTCGGGTCAAACCGACAAGGACGAGGGGACGTAGACATGGCAAGCGAAGCCCAAGGCGAAGAGACCGGCCTGGTATTTCACCCGATGGACCAGTTTGTCGTAAAGCCGCTGTTTGGCGGTGATACGGTGATGTGGTACACGCCGACCAATGTGACATTGTGGATGGCACTTACAGTGCTGGCGGTGTTTGCGCTCTTGGTCCTTGGAACATCCCGCCGAGCGATGATCCCGACGCGGATGCAGTCTGTGGGTGAATTGGCTTACGGCTTTATTTATCGGATGATCGAAGACGTCGCCGGCAAGGACGGCGTCAAATATTTTCCATATATCATGACCTTGTTCATGTTTATTGTGTTTTCGAACTTTCTCGGTTTGTTGCCGATGGCATTTACCACAACATCCCACATTGCTGTGACTGGGGTTTTGGCGATGGCAGTATTTCTGACCGTAACAATACTGGGATTCGTTAAGCACGGTTTGGGCTTTTTAGGCGTGTTCTGGATCAGTTCTGCACCGTTGATTCTGCGCCCGGTCCTTGCGTTGATCGAGATTATTTCCTATTTCGTGCGACCCCTCAGCCACTCTATTCGTCTGGCTGGCAACATGATGGCGGGTCACGCCGTGATCAAAGTCTTCGCAGCCTTTGCCGCGATCCTCGCGATCTCGCCCTTTGCGATTGTCGCAATCACGGCGATCTATGCGCTCGAAGTTTTGGTGGCCTTCATCCAGGCCTATGTCTTTGCAATTTTAACCTGCGTGTATCTGAAAGATGCATTGCACCCGCATCACTAAATCAACTCTCAATAATCTACTAAAAACCAATCGTAAGGAGATTCGACATGGAAGGCGACATAGTACAAATGGGCGCATATATCGGTGCAGGCTTAGCATGTACCGGAATGGGCGGCGCCGCCGTCGGTGTGGGCCATGTGGTCGGCAACTTTCTGTCTGGCGCATTGCGCAACCCGTCTGCAGCTGCAGGCCAGACCGCCACAATGTTCATCGGTATCGCATTTGCAGAAGCTCTGGGGATTTTCTCGTTCCTCGTTGCGCTGCTGCTGATGTTTGCCGTCTAAACCTAACGGAACCTTATCCTTACGGTTGGGCGGGGCAATCATGCACCGCCCAATGTAATAGATAATTCCTTCAGGAGGACACAATGGCAACTCAAACAAACGACGCCGCAGGCCAAGCAGCAGACGCCGCGCCGGGGATGCCCCAGCTCGATTTCTCGACCTTCGGAAACCAGATTTTCTGGCTGGTGGTTACTTTGGTGGCCATTTATCTTATCCTTGATCGCGTTGCGCTGCCGCGCATTGCCGAAGTGCTGGCCGAACGTCAGGACAGAATCACGGGCGATATTGCAGCGGCAGAGGATCTCAAAGCGCAGGCCCTCGCAGCCGAAGAGGCCTATAACAAGGCTTTGGCTGAGGCGCGCAGCGAGGCACAAAGTATCGTGGCGAAAGCCAAGGCCGACATGCAAGTCGAACTGGATGCCGCCATTGCCAAGGCAGACGTCGAAATTGCTGCAAAAACGGCTGTGTCTGAAAAGGCCATCGCCGAGATTCGGGCCGGTGCTCTTGATAGTGTCAGCCTGGTCGCTACGGAAACCGCAACAGCGGTGGTTGCGGCTATCGGTGGCAGTGCGGATGCAGAAGCAATTTCCGCTGCGGTTGCAGAACAGATGAAAGGGTGAAGGCAATGTATAGACTGACGTTGATCGCCGCCTCCGTGATGGCCAGCCCCGCGCTGGCGGCGGATGGTCCTTTTGTCTCATTAAGCAATACAAACTTTATTGTACTGCTGTCGTTTCTTTTGTTCATCGGGGTTTTGGTAAAGTTCAAAGTGCCTTCGATCTTGACCGGACTTTTGGACAAACGGGCCGATGAGATCACCACGACGCTGAACGATGCCCGCTCGCTGCGCGAAGAGGCGCAGACATTACTCGCGTCATATGAACGCAAGCAGCGCGAAGTTCAGGAACAGGCCGACCGGATTATCGCACAGGCAAAAGTTGATGCGGAACTGGCGGCTGCCCAAGCCAATGAAGATTTGAAATTGTCGGTTGAGCGCCGCGTGCTTGCCGCGCAAGACCAGATCGCCTCGGCCGAAGCCTCAGCTGTCAAAGAGATCAAAAATCAGGCGATTACCGTCGCCATGGCTGTGGCAACGGATGTCTTGGCAAAGCAGATGACAGCTGCGTCAGGCAATAAGTTGATCGACGATGCGATCAAAGAGATTGACGCCAAATTGCATTGAGCAGCAGAACCTAAAGCGATGAAAACCCGGTGTAAAACCGGGTTTTTTTACGCTTATTTTTTGGCTAAGGTCTACATAATGCGCTAGTGATTTTGAAGTCACATCCAGTCCAAAGTGGACAGTGCTGGCCAGATTATTGACGGTTTTTTTCATGCTCAAACCGGCGCTGCGCATAGTCGGCATTGGCATTGGCGCGATTTTGATCTTCCAAACAGCCGCGCACGTAATTGAGATGTGCCTCAACAGCCGCTTGAGCGCCTGCCGGGTCTCTGTTTTGCAGCGCATCGTTGATGGCACGGTGTTGGGCCAGTAGTTCATCCCGCGTCGTGCGTTGTTTGAACATTACGCGGCGATTGTAAAATACGCCTTCCTGAAGTAGTTGATACATCGAACGCATCATATGCAGCATAATTACGTTATGACTGGCCTCGATGATCGATAAGTGAAATTCGGCATCAAGGCGGGCTTCATCTGCGGCATGGCGTTTGCTGTGCGCCATTTCCATTTTGTGAAACAGTGTTTGGATCACTTGCAGATCCATGTCAGAGGCGAGACGGGCGGCCCGACTGGCGGCCAGGCCCTCCATGTCGCGGCGAAACGACAGGTAATCAAACACCGCCTCGTCGTGATTGGCAAAAAGTTTAATTAAAACATCAGAAAATGCGCTGCCCAAAACGTCTGCTACAAATATTCCAGCACTTGCTTTTGTGACCAAAAGACCCTTTGCCTGCAGACTGGCAATAGCTTCGCGCAGTGAGGGGCGTGACACTGCCAGCCGTTCGGATAATTCGCGTTCGGAAGGCAGACGTTCACCGGGTCGTAGAATGCCGCGCAGGATCAATTGCTCGATCTGGCGACTGACCGCGCTGGATAGTTTTTCGGTTTGAACTTGCTTGAATGGCATTTGAAACCCCTTCGTGTGCGGTATATCTGGCACGGCCTTAGCCAACAATAGGTGTCAGTACATTTGACAGGTGCCAGTTTCCGCGAGCATGGCCAGTTAAAGAGTTTATTAACGTAATTTACACTACGTTTAAGTATGATCCGTCCGCTGATTTTATTTCTTCTTATGGTCGCAAACGCCGCCTGTGTCTCGTATGTCGACGACTTTGCCTATCTGCCTGTATTAAGAGCGCAACAGGGTGGTGGAGAATTCGACGTGCGTGTGGGGGCAAATGTTGCCCAGACCATACGCAAGAATTTCGAGTGGAATCCGACTTTTGAATCGGTTGCACACCGGTCTGCGGCGCTGGCTGCACGGCTTAGCGGTTGCACGGTAAGCTGGGTTATCGGCGACCCTTCGGTGCAGGTGCTTGGGCTGTCCTGCGATGGTGCACCGCCTGCCAAAAAACCAAAACTGTGGCGTAAGTTTTCGTTTTCATGTGATCGTTATGAATATCGTCATGGCCCGGACGAATTGATTTGCGACGGTTAGCCCAGCGGCTTTTCCATAAACACCGAGACACCATTTTCAGTGTAATCGCCGAACGGACCACATGTGTTAAATCCCAACCGCCGGTACAGTCCCACGGCAGATTTTAACGCGTCTCCGGTCTCCAGTCTTAATATTGGCAGGTTCACCACCCGGGCTTCAAGTTCAATTCGTTTGAGAATTTTCGCGCCCACGCCCTGGCCACGGGCAAAAGGTTCGGTAAACATTGACTTTATTTCACCATAACCGGCCTTCACAGCAAGCGCCCCACAGCCGAGGATGACATCATATTCGCGTGCCACAAAGAATTGTATCTGCGGTGTGCACAAATCGTCGATGGACAGGGCAAAACTGTCCTCGGGAGAAAAAAGCTGTTCCATCAACGCATGGCTTTTTGATAACAAAGCCCTTACCTCAGTATCTTTTGGATTTCCCGGTTCGATAATAACCATCATTGGACCCCTTAATTCAAACCACGAGAGTATCTGACATCCAGAATGACCCCAGTGCTGATCAAAGCACTATATTTCGTTCATTTACTCAAGTACATCGCCACATTTTGTGGTTGATCGTTGACTCATTCACAGATTTGCCGGAACATCTGATCCAGAATAAGAATCATGGGCATCCGACGTGCGGTTTTCTAAACTTAGATTGAGCGGCTTTAAAAGCTTTGTCGACCCCACAGACCTGATTATCGAGAATGGATTGACGGGTGTTGTCGGTCCGAACGGGTGTGGCAAGTCCAACTTGCTGGAAGCGCTGCGCTGGGTGATGGGTGAAAACCGTCCAACTGCGATGCGCGGTGGCGGCATGGAAGATGTGATCTTTGCCGGTGCTGCGACCCGGCCCGCCCGCAATTTTGCCGAGGTCAGCTTGCATCTGGACAATTCCGAACGGTTGGCCCCCAGCGGGTTTAACCAGTCCGACAGTCTGGATATCGTACGCCGTATCACCCGAGACGCGGGCTCGGCCTATAAGGCCAATGGCAATGAGGCGCGGGCGCGCGATGTGCAGATGCTGTTTGCCGATGCCTCGACCGGTGCTCATAGCCCGGCACTGGTGCGACAGGGTCAAATTTCCGAATTGATAAACGCCAAACCCAAAAGCCGGCGTCGTATTCTGGAAGAGGCTGCAGGCATCTCGGGCCTTTATCAGCGCCGCCATGAGGCTGAGTTAAAGCTTAAGGGGGCAGAGGGTAACCTCGAACGGGTCGACGATGTGCTAGAACAACTGGCTGGCCAGATGTCGCAGTTGGAACGCCAGGCAAAACAGGCGGCCCGTTACCGTAATATCGGCGAAGAGCTGCGCAAATTTGAGGGCATGCTGCTCTATCGACGTTGGAAAGAGGCCGATGAAGCGCGGCAATTGGCGCAAGATGATTTGCGACAAAAAATCACTGAGGCCGGCCGTGCCGAAGCGCAGGCACGCACCGTCTCCGCACAGCGCCAGCAATTAGAAGAGGGGCTGCCACCACTGCGCGAGGAAGAGGCGATTGCGGCGGCAATCTTGCAGCGTCTGCAGGTTCAGCGCGATACGCTGAAAGATCAAGAAGAACAGGCACACCAGACAATCGCAACGCTTGGTCGACGCATTGAACAATTGACTTTGGATATCGCGCGCGAGGCCGGATTGAACCGCGATGCTGGTGACACAATTGGTCGCCTCGAATGGGAGGCGGGAGAACTGGCGAAAGCTGGAGAGGGACATCAGGAAAAGCTGGACCAATCCATCACTGTGGCCCGTGAGGCGGCGGGTTTGCTGAAAGAGAAAGAAACCGCATTGTCGCAGCTTACCGAAGATGTCGCACGCCTGGCGGCACGTCATCAATCGGTGCAGCGGTTTTTACAAGACAGTCAGGCTTTGCTCAGTAAATCTGAAACGGAACTGGCTCGGGCACAGGCCAATGTCGTGACGTCACAAGAGGTTCTGCAAACCGCGACACAGGCGTTTAAAACGGCTGGCGAGCAGCAACTTGATGTGGTGGCATTGGCGGCGCAGGCCGATGCGAATTTATTGGCGGCCGAAGCGGCACGAACCGACGCTCAAACGCGTGAAACAACCGCCCGTTCCGCCCGGTCCGAGGCCGAAGGGGCCACAAATGCACTGCGTGCTGAGCTGTTGGCGCTGCGTAAGCTGGTCGACAGAGATGCCGGTGACGGTGTGCATATCCTTGATCAGTTGCGGGTCAATAAAGGCTTTGAAAAAGCTTTGGGGGCTGCGTTGGCGGACGATTTGCGCGCGCCAGTCCTCGACGGAGAGGATGGCTCGGGCTGGCAGTCTTTGCCGACGTACCCTCAGCCCCAGGCACTGCCCGCCGAGGTGCAGCCCTTGGGTCTGCATGTTTCGGCGCCAGAGGTTCTGGCGCGTCGTCTCGACCAAATCGGTTTGGTTACCGCAGCGCAGGGGGCGGCCTTGCAGGGTGATTTGAAACCCGGCCAGCGTTTGGTTAGCTGCGACGGTGATCTTTGGCGATGGGACGGATTGATTTCGCTTGCCGCCGATATGCCCTCTGCGGCGGCCCTGCGGCTGGAACAGCGCAACCGGTTGGAAGAATTGACAGAACAGACGGCGCAGGCGCACGAGATAATGCAGGCAGCACAAAGCGAACATAGCGCTTGCAGCGCCGATCTGGCAGATCTGACGCGGGCGGACACCGCCGCGCGCGAAGCCAGGCGCGACGCCGACAGGCAACTGGCCGAGATCAACCGCGCTCTGAGTCGCGCCGAAGCCGAGCAGAATTTGGCGACCGGAAAACTAGAGGACCTGAGCTTTGTAGTACGCCGTTATCATGACGAGGTCGCCACAGCAGGAAAACAATATGCCGAGGCAGAGGCGTCTTTGGCAGAGCTTGCCGATCTGGATGGACTGCGGGCACAAGTTGAGGATTTGAAAACGATTGTTGAGACTGCGCGCAGCCAGATGATCGCTGACCGTTCCGCGCAGGATGCGTTGCGCCGCGAGGGTGAGGCACGCGCCCGTCGCAGTCAGGAAGTCACCAAAGAGATTGGCGTGTGGAAAAACCGTCTGGTAACCGCAGAGACCCGCAGTTCCGAGCTGGCCGAGCGCAAACTCTCTTCTGAGGCTGAATTGCAAACTGCCAGTGCGACACCTGATACAATTGCCAGCAAACGCGAAGAACTGAACACGGCAATCACCAAAGCCGACGTGCGGCGCAGGGCAGCCGGCGATCACCTCGCCGAAGCAGAGGCTTTGGTGCGGCAGGCGGTTGTGACCGAACGCGACGCCGAACGTACGGCGTCTGATGCGCGCGAAATTCGCGCCGGTGCCGAGGCGCGCGCCGATGCCGCACAGGAAACGGTCACCTATGCGGCCGATCGTATTTCCGAGGCGCAAGAGCAGACGCCAGAAGAATTGCTTGGCGCGCTTGCGGTGGATCCGGAAACCATCCCAGCCTCTGATCTTTTAGAGGCTGATGTCAGCCGCCTTAAACGCCAGCGCGATGCGTTGGGGGCGGTCAATTTGCGGGCGGAAGAAGATGCCAAGCAGGTCGCCGAAGAACATGCGACGCTACTGTCTGAAAAGACCGATCTTGAGGCTGCGATCAAAACATTACGCGCAGGAATTGCCAGTTTGAACCGCGAGGGACGCGAACGTTTGTTGACGGCTTTTGAATTGGTGAACAGTAATTTCGGCTTGTTGTTCGCACATTTGTTTGGAGGGGGCGAGGCCAGTCTGGTGATGGTTGAAAGCGATGATCCGCTGGATGCCGGCTTAGAAATTATGTGCCAGCCGCCGGGCAAAAAGCTGTCGACGCTGAGCCTATTGTCGGGGGGCGAACAGACATTGACGGCGATGGCGCTGATTTTTGCGGTATTTTTGGCCAATCCAGCACCGATCTGCGTGCTGGACGAGGTCGATGCTCCACTTGATGACGCCAATGTCACAAGGTTTTGTGATTTGCTTGATGAAATGTGCCGGCGCACGGACACCCGGTTTTTAATCATCACCCACCATGCAGTCACGATGGCGCGGATGGACCGGTTGTTTGGGGTGACCATGCAGGAACAGGGGGTCAGCCAACTGGTGTCTGTTGATCTTAAACGCGCGGCTGCAATGGTGGCCTGATCACAATTGATTCAACAGTGCCGGGGTTGGCCAAGCATCTGCAGGCAGGCCAATACGCTGTTGTACGTCTTGAATTGCCAAGCGCGTTTTCGCCCCTAAGATGCCGTCAATATCTCCGACATCATACCCGTAGCTTTTCAAAAGCGTTTGCAGTTGTTTCATCTCGGGGCCGGTCAAGCCGACGTCCGGGGTGCCGGCGTCAAAGATTTGGGCCCCTTCTAGGCGGGTGGCGAAATACGCTGCCGTGGTGACATATATAAAACTTTGGTTCCATTCAAAATAGACGTCAAAGTTTGGATAGGTCAAAAAGGCTGGTCCGTTGCGCCCCTGCGGCAGGATTACGTTTGCCATTAAGTTGCGGGCTGCAAAGGCACCGCTGCGCGGCACCACTCCAAGTGCGGCCCATTCCGACACCGGTCTTGCCTTGCCCAAACCGGTAAGTGACCAGTCGAGATCATCTGGTACATAGATTTCCTGCAGCCATGGTTGGTTGGCCTGCCACCCCAATGCCCGCAGCATATTGGCGCCCGAGAGGAGGGCGTCAGGGGCTGAGGTCTTTAGACTAACTTCGCCGTCACCGTCTCCATCGACGCCATTGTGCAGAATATCGTCAGGCAGCATTTGCACCATGCCAATCTCGCCAGCCCAAGCGCCCGTTGTGGTCGCCGGATCAAAGTCACCCTGTTGGAAAAGTTCCAGCGCGGAAAATACCTGTGGTCGGAACAGCTGTGGCCGGCGGCAATCATGAGCCAGTGTCAACAAAGCGTTCAGCGTGTTGAAATTCCCCTGATATCCTCCGTAATCGGTTTCAAACGCCCAAAACGCCAGCAGTACTCCGCGTGACACGCCGTATTCGGCCTCCATCTGATCGAAGATATGGCTGTATTTGGCGGCTTTTGCACGGCCTGTGTCGATGCGGTTTTGGCTGATCAATCGCCGTGAAAAATCCACAAATGGCATTTGAAACACGCCCTGAGCGCGGTCGGCTTTAAGAACTTTGGGATCTTGGGCAGCCCCCTCAAAAAACTGGTCCACTGCGTTGCGGCTGTAGCCCAAACTCCGGGCTTCGGTTTTTATGCCGCGTATAAAGCTGGCAAATGACCCACCGCAGGCGGCCTGAGCCTGCACGGTCTGTGCGAGTAAAACGATAAACAGCGAGGAGATAAGGAAACGCATGCAAGCTCCGAAAACTGGTGATTTTGACGGCATCCTATCATGCCCACCTAAACTGACAAGGCATGCAGGACAATGAACACTTGAAGCAGGGCCAGCAGTGCGGCCCAGCTTTTCCACAGCGCGGTACAGGTCTGGTGGATATCGCCAACACCCAGAGCGGTTCGGCCTGGCGCGTTGACCCAAGGGAAGGTTTCCGGTTTGCCGTCATAGGATCGGGGTCCGGACAGAGCCACATCCAGTGACAGTGCCATCGCGGCCTCGGGCCAGCCGGCATTGGGCGAACGGTGCAGTTTGGCGTCGCGCCTGATCTGCTGCCAGCTGCAGTGTTGGCCATGCATCAGCGCAATAAGTGCTGCGGTGAGCCGCGCAGGCACCAGATTGAGCAGATCATCAAATCTGGCAGAGGCCCAACCAAAATCGCGATAGGTATCGTTACGATAGCCAATCATACTGTCGGCGGTGTTGGTGATTTTATAGATCAATAGTCCCGGAAGACCGCCAATTAGAAACCAAAACGCTGGGGCCACCACGCCGTCAGAGAGGTTTTCGGCGGCGGACTCGATCGTGGCTCGGGCGATCTGGCTGGCGTCCATATCCTTGGTGTCCCGCCCAACAATCCGTGCCACCTGTTTGCGGCCCTCGGCCTCGGAGATGTGCAGCCCTTTGGCGACGGCTGTTATATGGTCAAGCAGGCCCCGATGGGCCAGCAATATCACCGTCAGAACGACTTCGACCACCGGACCCGCGAGGGCCAGTATCCAACCGGTACAGCCGGCGATGGCAATCAGAGCGAGCAGCGCCAACACGCCCTTGCGTTTGCGGTCGGGTCCTGTGTTGTAGGCCTGATCGAGCCATGAGATGATTTTTCCCATCACCACAACCGGATGGGGCGCGCGGTTCCAAAGCCAATTCGGGTCGCCGATCACGGCATCCAAAATCAGCGCAATGACCAAAAGCTCCGAGGTGTTCATTGCCGCGCCTCAATCTGGCAGTTAGAATATTCACGAGCTCCAGCTTGGTGCGCTCTTTTGTGGGGTAATATGGCGGCTTGTGATCGGTATGGCACGGGCTTTTGCTTTCTGTCTTTGTGGTGACGTGCCTCTTTTGAAACAATTTTGCTGCAAGGCACAAGCCTTTGGTTTTGAATAGCTGGGGCAGTTCTTCGGGAAATTTGGCCAGCCGTTGAAGCTGTGCTTTGGTTCTGCATTAGTCAGATTGGCGCCTGTTGTGGAAGCGCAAGAATCATTGGCACGCTTGGCTGGCAGGATCGCAAGTTTACGGTGTGGGGATTGCAGAGAAATTAGCATTAAGTGACTTTATTGCCAAGCCTTACCCAAATCTAAAACCTTAAAAGCGGGTGCCTTTTATAAGTAGAATTTTAAATTTAATAGATATATCAGTATGTTAAATTTCGTTTAGCGGTCGATGCATCTCGCCGTGAGGTAATTGATATTTTCACATCTGAAAATTTCATAGAAATGTCATTAATCTTTTCTTGCACTTGCGCTGAAATCGGACAGACTGATTTTGGAGGATCTGCTATGAGTACTTTTTTGCCTCAAGACGTTCAGGCTGGGCTTGATGCGGCCCGTATAAAGGCGCTGCGTAAAAGCAGTCGGTTAAAGATCAAAACCGACCTAGAGAGTTTTCGCGTGCTGCGTCTTTGGGATAATGGGTTTTCGCTTGAGGCTGGCACCGCGCCGGGTTTGCGCGGCTTGGTCGATATATATGATGGCGAACGCCACCTTTATGAATGCCTTATTATCGCCTCTGATGAAGAAAACGGTGAGATGCGGTTTGAGTTTAAACGTAACACGGTGGTGACGGATCAGGCACCGGTCGATTTCTACCGGTCTGAAAACGCACCTGTTGCCCTGTTAGAAGTGCGTTAGGTCACGCCGTTCGCTTATTGTAAATCTCTAAAGGCCGCCCTCAGGCGCGTGCAGGCCTCTTGGATGCGGCTGCGTGGGGTTGCGATATTAAACCGCAAAAATGACGCGCCGCCTGCGCCGAATGTGGTGCCGTGATTGACTGCGATACGCGCATCCTTTTTGACCCTTTCGGTGAATTCGTGGCGCGCCATTCCCGTGCCTGAAAAATCGACCCATGCCAAATATGTCGCGTCCAGCGGCATTGACGTTACGCCTTTGATCTCGGCAATTGTAGCGTCAAACAATATTTTGTTGCCCTCGATATAGGCCATCAGTTCATCCACCCAGTTGGCACCTTCTGGCGAATAGGCCGCTTCGGCCATCAAAAGACCAAAACGGTTCGGAGACAGACCCAGCGCGGTCATGCGCTGCCCAAATTGTGCGCGCAGGTGAGGGTCTGGAATAATGACATTGCCGGTATGCGCACCGGCGATATTAAAGGTTTTTGTGCTTGCCGTCATCATAATCAGCCGGTCGGTGATGTCCCCATCAATTTCGGTCATCGGAATGTGGGTTTGACCGGGGAACGTTAAATCATGATGAATTTCGTCAGAGACTAAAACCAGATCATGCCGTTTGGCAAACGCGGCAACACCGCGCAATTCATCCCGGCTCCAAACGCGTCCGCCGGGGTTGTGCGGTGAACAGAGCACCAGCATTTTTTCATTGCCGGTCAACTGCGTGTCCCAAGTTTCGAAATCCATTTCATAGCGGCCGGCATTATTGGCTAGAGGGCATTCAACGACCTCGCGCCCGCTGGCTTTGAGCACCCGGAAAAACGAGTGATATACCGGGGTCATCAGAATGACGCCATCTCCCGGTTGCGTGTAACAGTCGACGCACATTGCCATACCGTTGACCAACCCGTGGGTCGAAAAAATCCAAGTTGGATCAATCTCCCAGTTGTGGCGGGTTTTCATCCACCAGCAAATCGCCTCGTAATAGCTGCGGTCATCGCCATAATACCCGTAAATGCCATGTCCGTGCATTTTTTCAACGGCGTTTTGAACACAGGCTGGGGGTCGGAAATCTGTGTCGGCGACCCACATTGCTATGCCGTCATCTTGCGATATCCCATAGAGCTGTTCCATATTGTCCCATTTTGAAGAATGCGTGTTGCGCCGGTCAATAATCTCGTCAAAATTCATTCAAGTCTCTCCCATTGGGCGCAAATCTAAACGATCACCCGACGCTTGCAAGGGCGTTGCGCATTTGTGCGTCATATTCTAGATCAGGGCCATGAAACGAAATATACTCTTGCATCCCGATCCTCGGTTGAAAAAAACCGCCACTCCTGTGGCTGATCTGTCTGACGGCCTGCGACGGTTGGCAGATGATATGGTGGAAACCATGTATGCCGCGCCTGGCATCGGTTTGGCTGCACCGCAAGTGGGCGTGCTTGAGCGGTTGATCGTACTCGACTGTACGCCGGATGACAGCGCTGAGCGCGGACTTTTGGTTATGTTCAACCCCCAGATTATTGCGCAGTCTGAGGATACCAGCAGTTATGAAGAGGGCTGTCTGTCGATCCCGGACCACTATGGTCAAGTGACGCGCCCCGCCGAGGTGACGGTGACATGGCTGGATCGTGACGGCATCCCTCAGCAACAAGATTTTTCCGGGCTTTGGTCGACCTGTGTTCAGCACGAGATCGACCATCTGGATGGTAAATTATTTATTGAATACCTCGGCATAATGAAGCGACAGCTGATTACCCGGAAAATGCAAAAGCTCAAGCGCGAGCGGGCACGTGCATGAGCGTTCTACCGATCCTGACATGGCCTGATCCGCGCCTGTCCCAGCGCTGCGCACCCGTGGCGCATGCCTCTGACCTTGCCGAGGTCATCGCCGATCTGTTCGAGACCATGTATGCGGCGCAAGGTCGGGGTCTTGCCGCCCCGCAGGTTGGGATATTGCAGCAGTTTTTTGTGATGGATTGTGGCTGGAAAGAAGGAGAGCCAACGCCCAAAGTCTGTATCAATCCAACGATCCTAGAGAGTTCGGAGGAAATTGCCACTCGGCCTGAAGCCTGTCTGTCTCTGCCAGGCATTACGGCAGATATCATTCGGCCCACCAGCATTAAATTGCAAAGTTATGATCTGGACGGCCAAAAACAGCTCTGGCAACTTGACGGATTCGAAGCCACCTGCGCCCAACATGAGTTTGATCATCTGCAAGGTCTGGTCACCTTGGACCGCGTTGATCCGGCAGACCGGCCACAGCTTGAGGCGCGCTACAGCGCGGCGATGGCATGAGGGGGGTGTTATGACCGCACGGCTGTGTATTCCCTGGCCAGATAAGCGGCTGCAAACGGTGGCCGCTGCGGTGGGCGCAATTACAGATGAGATCCATGGGATCTGGGCTGACATGATCGACACAATGGAGGCGATGCCCGGCGTTGGGTTGGCGGCACCACAAATCGGTGTTTTATTGCGTTTGGCGGTGGTGGATGCCAGCGAAAGCCGTGGTCAGGCGATCTGTATGGCTAACCCTGAAATTCTGCATGCCTCAATCGAGTTGCGGCCCCATGACGAGGGCAGTCCCAACCTGCCGGGGGTTTGGGCCCCGATCAAGCGGCCGCGGGCTGTAACGGTGCAGTTTATGAATGCCGATGGGGTTTTGGAACAGCGCGATTTCGTTGGGCTCTGGGCGACATCGGTGCAGCATCAGATTGATCATCTGAATGGTCGGATGTATTTTGACAACTTGTCAAAAGTGAAACGTGATATGTTGCTGCGCAAGGCGAGGAAACGCGCGTGAGACTAATTTTTATGGGCACACCGGATTTTTCGGTGCCGGTGTTAGAGGCGCTGGTCGCAGCCGGCCACGAGATCGCTTGCGTGTATTGCCAGCCGCCGCGTCCGGCCGGGCGGGGTAAAAAACTGCGCCCAACGCCGGTACAGGCCCGCGCCGAAGCGCTGGGGCTGGTGGTGCGTCACCCGCTGTCCTTCAAAGAGCCCGGTGTCGTGTCCGAATTTGCCGCGTTTGGCGCGGATCTGGCTGTGGTGGTGGCATATGGGTTGATCTTGCCACAGACTGTATTGGATGAACCAACCTATGGCTGCGTAAATATTCATGCATCCCTGCTGCCGCGCTGGCGTGGGGCGGCACCTATTCACCGCGCTATCATGTCTGGCGATGCCGAGACCGGGGTTTGCATCATGCAAATGGAGGCCGGGTTGGATACCGGGCCGGTATTGGCGCGCCAAAGCACGCCGATTGGCGCTGCTGAAACCACGGGGGGGCTGCACGACAGATTATCGGCGCTTGGGGCCGCATTGATCGTGCAGGTCTTGCCTCAGTTACCGGGATTGGCGGCTGTCACCCAGTCAGATGATGGCGTGCTTTACGCGGCCAAAATCGAAAAATCTGAGGCGGTCATAGATTGGGTCCAACCGGCATCCAAGATTGACCATCAAATTCGTGCACTTGCGCCGTTTCCAGGGGCTTGGACGTTGATTAATGGCGAACGGGTTAAACTTTTGGGTTCAGAGTGCGGTGCCGGATCTGCCGCACCGGGAACGGTCTTGGACGCGTCTTTGACCATCGCCTGCGGTACGGGCGCCCTGTGTGTGACCCGGGCACAAAGGGCTGGAAAAGCGGCACAGGATGTTGGCGAATTTCTACGGGGTTGGCCGGTACCTGCGGGACTTAAACTCGGTTTCTAAAGGTATTTGGGCTGCATTGCGCTTTAAGGCACTGGCAGTAAATCAAGTTGAGCGCGGATAAAATGCAACGCCTTGTGAAATCGATGCTCAAAGCTGTCTGGTAGCGGCTGTCGCACTGGGTGCCAGAAAAATCCAAACAGTTGCCCGCCGTCATCAGCGCATTTATGCTGCCAGCTGTCGGGTAAAGGGTCCGTCTGGACCACAAAGAAATGCCACTTTTCACCTGATTGGATCGCGTTTGATGAACCCAGCATCGTGGTAATGGCTTGGGCCGTTATACCGGCTTCTTCGTATAATTCGCGCAGGGCTGCTGCTGCGGGGGTTTCACCGGCCTCAACTGTGCCTTTGACGAACTGATGCCCGGCTAAAGGATGACAAAACGCAAGTATCTCGCACTTGCCTTGGGGGCTGCGCAACACCACGGGGCAGGCTTTGTCTGTTGCGGCCCTCTGCCCGCCGTCTGTCATGGTTTGAAAGGATCCATCCCGGCGCGGGCAAGCGCATCGGCGGCTTCATTTTCGGGGTGGCCGGCATGGCCCTTGACCCATTTCCAGATCACGTTGTGGCGCGCTTGCGCCTCATCCAACCGCTGCCATAATTCCACGTTTTTCACCGGCTTTTTTCCCGCCGTTTTCCAGCCGTTGCGTTTCCAGCCATGCATCCATTGCGTGATGCCGTTTTTGACATAGGTGCTGTCCGTGAAGATGGTGATTTCACTGGGCCTGTCCAGCGTTTCCAGCGCATTGATCGCGGCCAGTAATTCCATCCGGTTGTTCGTGGTCACGGCTTCGCCGCCCTTAAGGTCGCGTTGTTTAAGAACAGTTTGACCGTCTTTGGCTTGCATTAGCACCCCCCAGCCGCCGGGGCCCGGGTTGCCGCTGCAGGCGCCGTCGGTATAGGCGAACAACTCAGCCATGCGCGGCCACCACAATCCAGTCGGCTTCGGTGCCGTCCAAGCCAATGGTCCGGCCATGATCTGTTTCGTCAACGGTCAGTCCGGCCGCACCCAGCAGGGCGATTAACTCGGGTTCGGAATAATAGCTATAGAAGCGGCCGATCGCATCACGCTGGCTGCCGCTGCCTAGTTTCATCCCGATGTGGAAGGCGCCACCGGGTTTGAGTGCGGTGACCAGCGCCGCGAGGTGGCCTGGCATCGCCTCTTTACTGGCGTGCAACAGACAGAAATTTGCCCATATGCCATCGTAAATATTGGTCCCTGTGATCTGATCAAAGGTGGCTTGCCACGCGGTGACCCCATCGTGTTGGGCGGCCATAGCCACCATTTCAGCCGATCCGTCCATGGCATCAACCTGCAGTCCCTCGGTGGCCATACGATTTGCGGCGAGACCGGGCCCACACCCTAAATCCAGCACGCGCCCGCGGGTGCGCACCTTGGCGATAAAGCGCTCAAGATAGGGGTTTTCCTTGTTATCGCTGTCAATCATTTCGGCATAGTCCGCCGCTTTTGCATCATAAACTCGGAGCGTTTCTATGTCTGTCATGAGATGGTTCCTGCACAGGAGAAAATTTGTTAGCCCTAAATTAGAAGCCGAACGGGTTGGCTCAACTGTATTATAGCTCTTTGAAGATGTCATCGCAGTTTTACGTTGGACCGTCTGAACCGGAATGTTTGCACCAGACCGTTTACAACTGGGTACACCAGACCGCTTACACTGGCGCGCCAAACCACAGGCATGCGCAGACAATAATAGTTAATGGCAGGCGCAATCCCAACCACCAAGGCGGCGCCAGTCGCAACCGCCAAAAAACCAGATCAAGTACGAAAACAGCGCCAAACCCGTAAAGCAGATCCTGGGGCGTGTGCACATAAAAAAATACATAAAGGGCTGGCGCAATCGAAAGCCCATAGACAAGCAGGGTCATCTTCCCTGTCGAGAGCGTTGCAAACCCCCATAAAACGCCGGCCATAAACACCAAAATGATCCGGCCATAGTTCAGCATTAATCCCGCCCCGTCGTCCCAATAGGGCAGCCAGAGCTGTAGTTCGGCGACAGGAGGCAGGCCCATGTTGAGCAGAGCGGCATAGACCAAAGGCAATGCTCCGGCGAGGGCCAGAAAAAACGGGATACGCGGGGCGGTCATAAATATCTTGCTACAAGATGGGCAGGATGTTTGAGCATCGGTAAGGTCCTCTTGAGTGGCGCTAATGGCTCTGCCAGATGCATGCAGACTGCCAACTTCGCACCATCTGAGAAAAACAATAGAGATTCAGGCGCACAAACACTGTCTTTTGACAAAGCAAAAGTGCCAGATGGCGCTGTTTTGGGACTTGGGGCTTTAAGGCAAACCGGCGCATGACACGCGTTTAGATGGCTATCTGTGGTCATTTGTAGCGTTGTTTGACGTGTTTTAGGCCTGCGTTTCATAAGAGTTGTTAACCTTTTTGAATACGCAATCAGTATAGGTGAAAGGGTCTAAGAGGTAAATCTGCAGACCAAGGGACGTCGATGAAATTTTGAAAAGAAGATGGGTTGGAATACAATGCTTGTTGCAGCAGTTTACGGGTTAAAAGATTTTGAAATTGATAATTTGCAAAAATGGTGTTGGCAGTCTCTGTGGGGATGATTTTTAAGGTTGAACAGTCAACCATACGCCATGATTGGGGTTGTTGAGAATATCATTGGCGCGGCCTGCCGGTATCGTTTTGGCCTAGAGCTAAACCCAAAACCTGTATCGCCACCGCTCACCTTGTGTTCTCTGCCTTTGATTAAAACAGGTCAGATTATGATTTTGCGACAAGGTGTGCTTTGCGCGACACATGTCCATTGACTTGCCGGTATTGGCTGACAGCGGGCTCTGTAGCCCACTGTCCGCTCTTGTTTTCGCACTACGCGACGGCCTCTGTATCCGTCGGTGCATAGGGCTCTTCGCGGCTTGGCCGGCCAAGGACGTCTTTCAACTCGTCTAGTTCAATAAAGTTGTCCGCTTGACGCCGAAGTTCATCGGCAATCATTGGGGGTTGGCTGCGGATGGTCGAGACAACAGACACCCGTACGCCCTGACGTTGCAGGCTTTCGATAAGCGGGCGAAAATCGCCATCGCCGGAAAACAAAACAATATGGTCAACGCTTGAGGCCAGTTCCATCGCATTGACTGCCAGCTCAATATCCATATTGCCTTTGACTTTACGGCGGCCCTGACTGTCGGTATATTCTTTTGCGGCTTTGGTCACCATGGTGAAGCCATTGTAATTCAACCAGTCGACTAACGGTCTGATGGGCGAATATTCTTCATTGTCAAGCAATGCGGTGTAATAAAATGCCCGTAGCATTTTCCCACGGCGCATGAATTCTTGTCGGAGTAGCTTGTAGTCTATATCAAAACCCAGAGACTTGGCTGCCGCGTATAGGTTGGATCCGTCTATGAAGAGCGCTAGTCGCTCGTCTTTGTAAAACATTAAAAAGTCCTTCCGAATAAACGCCTTACCTTTTAGTTATTTTGTTGACTATAAATCTTGGTAAACCGCGAGATGTAAATTAGGTGAAGTGAAGTGCCACAATGTAAGCAAATAGATAATATTGATCAGAATACCATATCGCCAAAAGCCATGTCCCCGCTCTCAAAAGGATGTATATACATTGCTATTGGGGGCAATCACCACTTTGAATTGTGTAATGTTGTGACAAAAATAAGCATGGCACTGTCTGATTTTGAACTTGCAGGTATCAAAATACGCAGTGTGAGCAGATTTTTCTCTACTCCGTGCTTTCCCGTGGGTGCAGGACCGGATTTTGTGAATGCCGTCGTTTCCATTGATTGGCACGGAGATGCTGATTCGCTGTTGTGTGAATTGCAGGCACTTGAGGCGCGGCACGGTCGTGAAAGAAGCCAACGCTGGGGTCAGCGCACACTCGATCTGGATCTGATCGCAATGGGCACATCAGTGCTGCCTGATCTGAAAGAGTTTTCCCGTTGGCGCGATCTTTCACTGGATAGGCAGATGGTTGAAAGCCCCAACAAGTTAATCCTGCCCCATCCCCGCCTGCAAGACAGAGCCTTTGTTCTGGTGCCGCTGGCTGATATCGCAGGCGATTGGTGTCATCCGATATTAGGGATCAGCGTACGTCAGATGGTTAATGCACTATCGCCCGGTGATGTGGAAGCCGTGCGCCCGTTATGACCCTGTCTGCGGTGATGGATTATGAGTCTCCATTATGATCAAAAACTTTTGCGCCAGTAGTAAACGCTGTGATCTGCGCGATTCTCGCTTGTCAAGTGGCGTCGCTGTCGTTAGAAGAAGATCTTTCTGAAGCTATCCCAACCTATGGAGAATCCGATGGCGCGCGTTACAGTCGAAGATTGTGTAGACAAAGTACCAAACCGTTTTGATTTGGTCATGTTGGCGGCCCATCGTGCGCGTGAAATTTCCGCTGGTGGTGTAATCACCGTTGATCGCGATAACGACAAGAACCCCGTGGTCGCCCTGCGCGAGATCGCAGATGAGACCCAGGCAGCGGCTGATTTGCACGAGCGGTTGGTAGAATCCAACCAGACCCAAATCGAAGTTGATGAGCCGGAAGAAGATTCGATGGCACTGCTTATGGGCGCAGAGGCCGATCAGCCCGCCGAAGAAGAAATGTCGGAAGAAAAGCTGCTTCGCGCTCTCATGGAAGCTCAGAATCAAACCTGACGTTCAGAAAGGTCGCACCCCATGATCGCGGCTGAAGATCTGATCACGCTGGTTGGCAACTATAACCCAAAGTCTAATGCCAAGCTGCTTTTGCAGGCCTATCAGTATGGCATGAAAATGCATGATGGGCAGTTTCGGCATTCAGGTGAGGCATATTTTACCCATCCAGTGGCTGTAGCTGCGATATTGTCAGAGCACCGCCTCGACGATCATACGATTGTCACGGCCCTGCTGCATGACACAATTGAAGATACCAAATCGACCTATACCGAGATTTCAGCGCTGTTCGGTGAGGACGTGGCCCGTCTTGTGGATGGCGTCACTAAACTGACCAATTTACAGTTGTCTTCCTCGCACACTCAGCAGGCAGAAAATTTCCGTAAACTTCTGATTGCAATGTCAAAAGACGTGCGGGTCATTTTGGTAAAGCTGGCGGACCGCCTGCATAATATGCGCACCATCAAATCGATGCGACCGGAAAAACAAGTCCAAAAGTCGCGCGAGACAATGGATATCTATGCGCCGCTGGCAGGGCGCATGGGCATGCACTGGATGCGTGAGGAACTGGAAGATCTGTCGTTTAAAGTGCTAAATCCAGAAGGTCGTGCCAGTATTATTCGACGGTTTATCACGCTGCAAAAAGAAACTGGCGATGTGATTGACCGTATCACTGGCGATATGCGTCAGGAACTGGAGAATGTTGGTATTGACGCCGAGGTATTTGGCCGGGCCAAGAAACCCTATTCAATCTGGCGCAAAATGCAGGAAAAGGATCTGAGCTTTTCGCGTTTGTCGGATATCTACGGGTTTCGGGTAATTACAGACAGTGAGATGGAATGCTATCGCGGGTTAGGCACGATCCACCAGCGCTGGCGTGCGGTGCCGGGGCGTTTTAAAGATTATATTAGCCAGCCCAAATCAAACGGGTATCGCAGTATCCATACCACAGTTTCGGGACGCGACGGCAAACGTGTCGAGGTGCAAATCCGCACTCGCCAAATGCATGATGTTGCCGAAACGGGTGTGGCCGCACATTGGTCTTATCGTGACGGTGTGCGCAGCGGTAACCCCTTTGCGGTTGACCCTGCAACTTGGGTTGGTTCGTTGACGGAGCAGTTTAACGCCGATGAGGATCACCAAGAGTTTCTCGAGGCAGTCAAACTTGAGATGTATTCCGATCAGGTATTTTGCTTCACTCCTAAAGGGGACGTGGTCAAATTGCCGCGGGGCGCCACACCGCTTGATTACGCCTATGCCATTCATACCCGAATTGGCAGTGCCTGCGTGGGCGCCAAAGTCGATGGTTTGCGGGTGCCGTTGTGGACCCGACTTAAAAATGGCCAATCGATTGAAATTGTAACGGCAGAGGGTCAAATTCCTCAGGCGACCTGGTTGGATATTGCGATTACCGGTAAGGCGAAAACCGCTATCCGCCGGGCGCTGCGTGAGGCTGATCGCGGTCGGTATATTAAATTGGGCCAGGAACTGGCACGCTCTGCTTTTGAGCAGATCGGCAAGAAAGTTACTGATAAGGTGCTGGAAACCGCGGCCCGTCATTTGCGTATCAAAGACCCGCATGAGTTGCTTTATCGGATGGGCAGCGCCGAATTGACGGCCAATGAACTGGTGGACGCGGTCTATCCGGATGTGGCGACCGACCGATCTGATGAGATCGATAGCCGTCGTGCGGTGATTGGCCTGTCGCCAGATCAGCATTTTGACCGCGCGCCCTGCTGTCAGCCGTTGCCTGGCGAGCGCATTGTTGGCATCACATATCGTGGGCTTGGGGTTGTGGTGCATACGATCGACTGCGTGGCATTGAGCGATTTTGAAGACCAGCCCCAACGCTGGCTGGATCTGCATTGGCAAAGTGGTAAGCACCCGGCCTCTTATGCTGTGACACTGGATATGACCATTGGAAACGATTCGGGTGTTCTGGGGCGCATTTGCACCTTGATTGGCGAGCAGAAGGCTAATATCTCGGACTTGAAATTCTTGGACCGCAAACCAGATTTTTACCGTCTTTTGATAAATGTCGACCTGCGTGAAGCTGAGCACTTGCACTCGGTCATGTCTGCATTAGAAGCGGAGAGCGATGTTGCTGCCATTATAAGATCCCGAGACCCGTCCCGCCGAGGCGGTTAGCAAGGGCAACTAGAGGAATGTGCCTTGGTGTTCAAACGCCGTGATAAACGACCGGCCTGGAAAGTTGTCGTCGACGTGCTCTATCCCAAAGGTGGATGGAGCCGGGCGTTTCAGTATATCAAAGTTCGCTTGAAACGGTTGCCCGATCCACCAGAAAAGGTTGCACGGGGGATTTGGGCTGGTGTGTTTACCACCTTTACCCCGCTGTACGGCTTTCATTTTTTCATTGCTATTTTAATTGCTCGAGTGTTTCAGGGTAATATTTTGGCGGCGCTTTTGGGAACATTTTTTGGCAATCCACTGACCTATATTCCGATTGGGTTGGTCTCAATGCAGACCGGGCATTTCCTGCTTGGGACCCAATTACAAAGTGAGACACGGCGTTCCTTTATTGGTAAATTTCTGGATGCGGGCAAAGACCTAAGGGATAATTCCATTGCGGTGCTCCGCGGAGAGCCGGTCGATTGGTCAAATATTGTTGTTTTCTATCACGAGGTATTTTTTCCCTATCTCGTGGGCGGTATTGTTCCAGGTATGATTGCAGCAACCGTCTGCTACTATCTTTGCATACCCTTGGTACGGGTCTATCAAAACCGGCGCAAAGGTGCGCTGATTGCGAAATTGGCAGCGATCAAACATAAAGCCAGGCGCAAGGCTGACAGACCGTAAAAATAGTATGAAATTCACGGGTGATATCGGATTTTGAGGAGAGTGAGTATGACAAGATTACGACTTGGGGTGAATATCGATCATGTCGCAACCGTGCGTAATGCGCGCGGTGGCGCATATCCAGATCCGTTGCGGGCGGCAAAATTATCCGAAGAGGCGGGGGCGGATGGTATCACAGCCCATCTGCGTGAGGATCGGCGGCATATATCAGATGCTGATATTGATGGCCTGATGGAAGTTCTGACCGTTCCGCTGAATTTCGAGATGGCGGCAACGCCGGAGATGCAGGCGATTGCGCTGCGTCACAAACCTCATGCGGTCTGTATCGTGCCTGAAAAGCGTGAGGAGCGTACCACCGAAGGGGGATTGGAAGTGGCGCGCGAAGAAAACCGAATTGCCCATTTTATTGCGCCGTTGCGCGATGCTGGGTGCCGGGTGTCAATTTTCATCGCCGCTGACCAACGCCAGATCGAGGCCGCACACCGTATCGGTGCGCAGGTGATTGAGTTACATACCGGCGCCTATTGTGATTTTCACGCCGAGGGCAATATTGCCGCCCGCGACAGCGAATTGCAAAAGCTAACTGAGATGTCGTCACTTGCACACTCTTTGGGTTTGGAGGTCCATGCCGGGCATGGGCTGACGTATGATACAGTATCCCCAATTGCGCAACTGCCGGAGGTGATCGAGCTGAATATTGGTCATTTTATCATTGGCGAGGCAATTTTCAGGGGCCTGACTCCAGCGATTGCAGAGATGCGACGCTTGATGGATGAAGCGCGCGCATGAGATGATTTTGGGGATCGGAACGGATCTGGCGAATATTGACCGTATCGCCGCCACGCTTGAGCGGTTCGGTGACCGGTTTCGCAATCGTGTCTTTACCGAAGGGGAACAACGCAAGGCCAGCAGACGCAAAGATGAGGCAGGCACCTATGCCAAGCGCTGGGCGGCGAAAGAAGCCTGCTCCAAAGCGCTTGGTACCGGCTTGCGGATGGGGATTGCTTGGAAGGATATGTCGGTCTGTAATCTCAAGACAGGACAGCCGCAAATGCAGTTGACGGGTTGGGCCAAAACAAGGCTGGATCAGATGACGCCGCAGGGGCATGTGGCGCATGTGCATGTCAGCCTGACCGATGATCATCCCTGGGCACAAGCCTTTGTGGTTATTGAGGCACGACCCGAGGGGTTGGACCCGTCACCCGGGCCTTAATGTCACTTGGCTTGACACCCTAACACCAGCGTTCCATGTAGAGACCGTAAGCATAACAAAAGGAAAATGCATGGCGCAGACATCGGAAGAATCGAACGGTATCGTTGAAACGATCAAGACGGTTGTCTATGCGCTGCTTATCGCAGGTATTTTTCGAACGCTGTTTTTTCAACCGTTCTGGATCCCGTCGGGTTCAATGAAAGACACGCTGCTGATTGGTGACTTTCTGTTTGTGAACAAAATGGCCTATGGGTATTCTTACGCCTCTTGTCCGAGCATTATCATACCGGCTGTGGGGCTCAATATCGACGCCAAAGATGTGTGCGGGCTGCTGCGCGATGACAATAAACGCCTGTGGGCTGGCCTGCCTGAGCGTGGGGATGTTGTGGTGTTTCGCCATCCGGCATCGGGGCGCGATTATATCAAACGCCTGACCGGGCTGCCTGGGGATCGGGTGCAGGTTAAAGACGGCGTGCTTTATATTAATGACGCTCCTGTGGCGTTGGAAGACGTCGCGGCCTTTGAGGAAACATACGCGCCACAAGGCCCATTGCGATCTCTGCCGCGCTGTGAAAATGTGCCGACTGGCAACGGCGGCATTTGCCAGAAATCGCGTCAAATCGAAACGCTGCCAAATGGTGTTGCACACTCGATTCTGAATATCGGAACACAATCAACAGATAACACTCCGGCCTTTACCGTGCCCGCGGGACATTACTTTTTTATGGGAGACAATCGCGATAACTCGACCGACAGTCGACGCCGCCAGCAAGCCGGTGGCGTCGGGTTTGTGCCGTTTGAAAATCTGATTGGGCGCGCGGATCGCATTTTGTTTTCGTCGGCCGGTCGCTCAATGTTGTTTTTCTGGACCTGGCGCAGCGATCGTTTCTTTAAGAGCGTCATTTGAAACTGTCTGGAGATCTTGCGGTTTTTCAAAGCCGGCTGGGCTATGATTTTAAACGGCCAGAATTGCTGAGTGAGGCGGTCACGCACGCCTCGATCTCGTCTGCGACGCGCTCGGATAACCAGCGGTTGGAGTTTTTGGGGGACCGGGTGCTGGGGCTGGTGATGGCCGAGGCTCTGCTTGAAGAGGATACCTCCGCAAGCGAAGGCAAGCTGGCACCGCGTTTTAATGCCTTGGTGCGCAAAGAGACCTGTGCTGAGATTGCGATCTCTCTGGACTTGGGTAAGGTTTTGAAACTTGGACGGTCCGAAATGATGTCGGGCGGACGGCGCAAGCAGGCGCTGCTTGGCGATGCACTGGAGGCGGTAATTGCTGCGGTGTACCTTGATGGGGGGTTCGCTGCGGCAAAAATGCTTGTTTTGCGCATCTGGTCCAATCATATTGCTTCTGTCGAAGAAGATGCACGTGACGCGAAAACTGCTTTGCAGGAATGGGCGCAGGCTCGTGGTTTTCCACCGCCGCTCTATGTTGTGGTGGGCCGCTCCGGTCCCGATCATGCACCGATGTTTACAATTTCGGCGCAGCTTGAAAACGGTGCCACTCAAGATGCGACTGCAGGATCAAAACGTCAGGCCGAACAAAATGCGGCCATGCAGCTTTTGGCAAAATTGGAGGCCACATGACACGGGCAGGGTTTGTTGCATTAATCGGGGAGCCTAACGCCGGCAAGTCCACATTGCTGAACCAGATGGTTGGCGCCAAGGTGTCTATTGTAACCCACAAAGTGCAAACCACCCGCGCCCGCATCCGCGGTGTGGCGATTGACGGCGAGACCCAGATTGTTTTTGTCGATACTCCGGGTCTGTTTAAACCCCGCCGACGGCTTGACCGCGCGATGGTGGCCGCCGCTTGGGGTGGTGCGCTGGACGCGGATATGATCGTGTTGCTGGTTGAGGCCAATCGTGGCCTGACTGAGGGGGTAGAGAAAATCCTTGAGACGCTCACCGAGATGTCGCAAGGGCGGACAATTGCACTGGCGATCAACAAGATTGATCGGGTCAAATCTGAGACATTACTCGGTCTGAGCCAAACCCTGAATGCTCGGTTCCCGTTTGTTGAGACTTTTATGGTGTCAGCGGAAAAGGGCCACGGTGTGCCTATGTTACGCAGCTGGCTGGCCGGGGGTCTGCCCGAGGGACCATGGCTCTATCCTGAAGACCAGATTGCCGATCTGCCGTTGCGGATGATTGCTGCCGAAATGACACGCGAGAAATTGACCCTGCGGCTGCACCAAGAGCTGCCCTATCAAATGACAGTCGAGACTGAGAACTGGCAGGAGCGTAAAGACGGTTCTGCCCGCATTGATCAGATTATTTATGTGGTGCGCGACGGTCACAAAGGTATCGTGCTGGGCAATGGTGGTGAAACCATCAAGGCGATTTCTAAAGCAGCACGCGAGGAACTTGAGGAATTCATGGGCCGACGTGTTCATTTGTTTTGCAAGGTCAAAGTTCGCGAAAAATGGCTTGATGAGGCGGCGCGTTATACCGAGATGGGTCTGGATTTCAAGGATGGAAATGGCTGAGATAACAGGCTGTTCTGACGGTGATCTGTGATGGCGCGCCTGACTGCCGAGTTTTGGGTCCATGCCTATTTAAACCGTTTGCGCATGGTGGAAATTCCAGCATTTGTTGTGGCGAAAGGTGATCTTACGGCAGGTGCGGTGGTGATCAAGCTGAACACTCTGGACGGCCAAGCAGTGGCCTACCAACGATCGTTTGATATGATAAGCGGCGCGCGTAAATGGGTTGATTTTGCCTCCGGCGCTGAGACTGAGGTCGACATGGCCGTTGCCAGACAACGCGGGTTTGATCCCGATCTTTGGGTGATCGAGGTTGAAGACCGGAGCGGTCGGCATTTGCTGGATGAGCCAGGACTGGCAGATTAGGGGCGGGGATGGAGTGGCGCGATCAAGGTGTTTTGCTCAGCGCGCGGCCGCATGGGGAAAGTGCGGCGATCATAGAAGTATTTACGCCTGAATATGGCCGCCATCTCGGTGTGGTGCGCGGTGGCTCTGGGCGCAAACTCGCCCCTATTTTACAACCCGGTGCCCAGTTGGATCTTGCTTGGCGGGCGCGCCTAGAGGATCATATGGGCAGCTTCACGGTTGAACCTGTCCGAAGTCGGGCGGCACAATCGATGTCTGACCGGTTGGCACTGGCTGGGCTGAACGCAGTCACTGCCTTGCTGTCGTTTTGTTTGGCCGAGCGTGAAACGCATCGCACGCTTTATCACCGCAGCGCACAATTGCTGGATTTACTTGGCCAATCGGATCTCTGGCCCTTGGCCTATCTACACTGGGAAATGCAATTGCTCGACTCTTTGGGTTTTGGGCTGGATCTCAGCGCGTGTGCCGCCACCGGGTCGGATCATGACTTGGTCTATGTATCACCGCGCAGTGGGCGTGCGGTATCAAAGGTTGGGGCAGGAGATTGGGCCAGCCGTTTGCTGCCGCTGCCACCGTGTATGTTGGGGCGCGGCGATGCAACGGATGCAGAGGTGGCGCTGGCGTTGGATACAACCGGGCATTTTCTGCATCATCATTTGGCCGAAGACATGCTTCACAAACCGGTACCCGGGGCGCGGGCGCGGTTTCTCAACCAGTTGTCTCGGCGTATCAATAGCGACTAAACAGCATCTCTCGTCCCGCATTGTTCGACAAAATCAACTGTTTATCTTCTCGTCGTGCTTTGGTCATTGTCGCTAAAGCGCTGGTAAATACCTGTTCGGCTGACGTGGTGCATCCCATTCTGGTGGATCCGATGGGGCCAAGTTTGAAATCTGGATACACCCGCTCTTGGCGGCCAAACAATCGGTTGCACCCGGCTGTGGCACGGAAGTGACCATCGGGGCTGAATTGAATTGAAGCCGAGGCCGCGACCGGCGACATTGCAGCAGGGTTATTCGGCTGTTTTCTTTGCAGCACTGGGGTCGCGACAAAGGGTGCGCCGTCCAATTTTAAAAGCTGCCACTTGCCCAGATAGGCGGTGTTTGGATCAGCCTTTGAAATGGTGATATGGCTGCTCTGAGTGCTGTTACCCGGTTCGTTTTGGATATTATTTTGGGTGACGCTACAGGCAGCAAAAGTGAGAAAATATAGCAAAGAAAAATATTGTTTAAACATGGTAATTGCATAAAGATAAACAGTCTGTTGCACAAGTTAGACCTTTGCAGGGCTTACGCTTGAGCTTGGCATTGTAACGGGTATTATGCGATGTTTGTGACCAATACGGCCGGATTGCGGCATTGCTTTAAACGGAGGCTCTGATGCGTCACGGTGGCCAGATTTTAATTGATCAATTAAAAATTCAAGGCGTTGAACGGGTATTTTGTGTACCCGGCGAGAGCTATCTAGCGGCGTTAGATGGGCTATATGACAGCGGCATTGACACAGTGATCGGCCGTCAGGAAGGCGGGGTTGCGATGATGGCCGAGGCGCATGGTAAACTGACCGGCGCGCCGGGTATCGCTTTTGTGACCCGGGGGCCCGGTGCGACGAATGCTTCGGCTGGTGTACATGTGGCCTCGCAAGACAGCACGCCGATGATTCTTTTTATTGGCCAAGTGGCCAGTGATCAGAAGGACCGTGAGGCATTTCAAGAGATTGATTACGGGCAGATGTTTGGATCCATTGCGAAATGGGTGGCGCAGATTGATCGTACGGACCGGATTGTGGAATATGTCTCGCGCGCGTTTCACATCGCCCAGTCGGGGCGGCCCGGACCGGTGGTTTTGGCGCTACCCGAAGATATGCTCTCGGCTGTGTCAGAGGTTGGTGACGCGCCAAAAGCTCGCGGGGCGGTGCCCGGGGCATCTGGCGTGGCTGCGGTTGAGATTGCCGAGCGGTTGCAGGCTGCCGAGAAACCCTTGGTGATTGTCGGGGGCGGAGTGTGGTCAGCGCAAGCTGCCGCAGATTTGGCGCGGTTTGCCACCCGATTTGAGCTGCCGGTCGGGACGGCGTTTCGGCGTCAGGATTACTTTGATAACCGGCATTCGCATTACGCGGGCGATGTCGGTATAGGAATCAACCCGGCCTTGGCGGCTAAAGTAAAGCAGGCAGACGTCATTCTGGCGCTGGGCACCCGTTTGGGTGAGATCACCAGCAGTGGCTATAGTCTTTTTGATATCCCAAATCCACAGCAGCGGCTGATACATGTCTATCCCGACGCGACCGAATTGGGTCGTATTTATCGTGCAGATCAGGCTGTTGTCTGTTCGCCAATTGATATGGTGCGCGCGCTGGCAGAGTTGGAACCTGACACCCCGCTGTGTGATAGCACCTGGCGGCAAGGTTTTCATCAAGCCTATCGTGCCTGGAGTGCACCACAGCACAGCGTTGGCGCTGTCAAAATGGAACAGATCATTGGCCATGTGAACGAAGTTTTGCCCAAGACAGCGATTTTGACCAATGGCGCTGGTAATTATGCGGCCTGGCTGCATCGCTATTTCGATTATAAAACCTATGGGAGCCAGCTTGCGCCCACCAGCGGGTCAATGGGGTATGGTTTGCCGGCGGCCGTGGCGGCGAAACTGAACCATCGCAATCGTGAGGTGATTTGTTTCGCGGGAGATGGGTGTTTCCAGATGACCATGCAGGAATTTGGGACGGCAGCGCAATATGGCGCAAATATTGTGGTGATCATTTCCAATAATGGCATTTACGGCACAATTCGCATGCATCAGGAACAGCATTATCCCGGCCGGGTTTCGGGAACTGTGATGCATAATCCTCAGTTTGCAGCCCTCGCCCAAAGTTATGGCGGGCATGGCGAGGTAGTGCGCCAAACTGACGACTTTCCAGCCGCTTTTGAGCGCGCTCGCACCAGTAATCTGCCAGCGATTATCGAGCTGATTACCGACTCGCGGGCCCTGTCGCCGCGGCTGAACCTGCCGTAATTTCAGGGTGCTGCTCTATCCGAGTAAACGGCGCGCGATGACCTGCGCCTGAATTTCGGCGGCGCCTTCAAAGATATTGAGAATGCGGGCATCACACAGCACCCGGCTGATTTTATATTCCAGCGCAAAGCCATTGCCGCCATGGATTTGCAAACTGTTGTCGGCAGCCGACCACGCGGTACGCGCGCCAAGCAGTTTTGCCATGCCCGCCTCCATGTCGCAGCGACGGTCGTTGTCTTTTTCAAAGGCGCTGAAATAAGTCAGTTGCCGGGCAAGCATGATTTCAACGGCCATCATGGCCAGTTTTCCCGAGACTCGGGGGAAATCAATCAAGGACTTGCCAAATTGTTTGCGGTCTTTGGCGTATTGCATGCCCAAATCCAGCGCGCATTGGGCCACACCAACGGCGCGGGCGGCGGTTTGGATACGCGCAGATTCGAAGGTCTGCATCAACTGCTTAAACCCTTTGCCCTCTTCTCCACCCAGCAGGTTTTCGCCTTTGACATGGAAATTGTCGAAGGCCAACTCATATTCCTTCATCCCGCGATATCCCAACACTTCTATTTCACCGCCGGTCATTCCGGTTGTGGGGAAGGGCACCGCGTCGGTGCCGGGGTTTTTTTCGGCCAGAAACATCGACAGGCCGCGATGGTCGGTGCTGTCGGGGTTGGTGCGCGCCAAAAGGGTCATAACATGGGTGCGGGCCGCGTGGGTGATCCAAGTTTTATTGCCCGTGATGCGGTAATCATCGCCGTCTTTGGTGGCGCGGGTCCGCAAAGCGCCCAAATCCGATCCGGTATTGGGCTCGGTAAACACCGCAGTTGGCAAAATTTCAGCACTTGCCAGTTTGGGCAGCCAGGTTTGCTTTTGTGTCTGGGTGCCGCCACATATAATCAACTCTGCGGCGATTTCGGAACGGGTCGCCAGCGACCCCACACCAATATAGCCGCGCGACAGTTCCTCAGACACCACGGCCATCGAGGCTTTTGACAGGCCATACCCGCCAAATTCTTCTGGAATGGTTAACCCAAATACGCCCATTTCAGCCAGCTCTTGGATGATTTCCATCGGGATCAACTCGTCCTTGAGGTGCCATTCATGGGCATAGGGCTCAACCCGCTCGGCGGCATAGCGGTAAAACTGTTCCCGAATCATTTCGAGCTCATCGTCAAGACCACAGGCACCGGTGGTGATATTGGCCGATTGTTCTTGCATTAAGGCAACCAAACGGGTTCGCGCGGCTTGCGAGTTGCCCGACCGGGTTAGCGCTATAATTTCTGGCGTTCGCATCCTGTCGATATCTCGCTGCGACGGAACGATATCTTGCAGTCGTAAAATTTCGCTTTGGCTGATTGGAATGCCGCCTAGGATCTGTCCGAGATATTCACCAAATGCGATTTGTAAAAGTAGCTGTTCTACCTCGCCAAATTTCTCTTCGGTTTGCAGGGCGGTCGCCCATCGTTGCATCTGCTGCAGGGCCTCGACGTAAGTTGCCAACCAGGCCAACCCATGGGTTGCAGTTTGGTGTTGTTCGATGAGCTGAGACGAGATGTGCCCGTCCGAGGTGACAAGCGTCCGGACATATGAGGTTGCAGACTCGAGAAGAGAGGCACATGGCGATAAGGCTGCAGAAGTCAGTTGCAGCGCGCCGGGCAGAATCGCTGAATCTTCAAAGGTCATATCTTGTCCATCATGGGCCATGTCTTTACTCTCCTTCACCAGAACCAACAATATAATCCCTTCGCAGTTGCAGCGCAATATAGATACCAGAAATAGTACAAATTTATTACAAAAGTTGCGTGAATAAATTATTTGGCCAGCCGTGATCGTTTGTGTTACCCGAAGCCATGATGCCATTAGAATTTGATTTGTTTACTTGGACGGTGGCTTTCTGTGTCGCTATGGTGGCTGGCCTCGTCAAAGGCATCGTTGGGTTTGCTTTACCGATGATCTTTATTTCCGGTTTAAGCATTGTGATGCCGCCTGAGACCGCATTGGGCGCTTTGATTATCCCCGCTTTTATCGCCAACGGGTTGCAGGCATTGCGCCACGGCTTTGCTCTGGCACTTGCAACTGTGAAACAGTTTCGCATGTTCCTGATTTCGGGAGGGGTTTGCCTGATGGCAAGCGCCCAGTTTGTCTTGATGTTGTCGCCTGAAATGTTGTTTCTTCTGCTTGGCTTTCCGGTCACATTTTTTGCTTTTTGGCAGCTGATCAAAATTGATGTTTTCCAAGTTGAGCGCAGCCGTGAAAAAGACATACTGATGGGGGGGATCGCCGGTCTGATTGGCGGCGTTTCCGGTATTTGGGGGCCGCCAACGGTTATGTATCTGACCGCGATTGCACTTCCAAAAGTCGATAAAATTCGAATACAGGGCGTGATATACGGGTTAGGCGCTGTCGCTTTGATTGTGGCACATCTTGGTTCGGGCGTATTGCACAGTCAGGTTTTGATCGTTTCCGCGCTGCTTGTTGCACCGACCCTCTTGGGGTTTTGGGTCGGAGATAAATTTCAGGGCCGTATCAATCAGGCCACCTTCCGCAGGTTGACTTTATGTATTCTCTTGGTGGCCGGACTCAACCTGTTACGCCGAGGGATGGGTGGTTGATCACTCAAAAGAACTTGTGGTGTTATTTAGACTATTTTTGGTGCAGTGCTGGCCAGCTCATTTATAAATGTCCGGATTTGGGTGCGCAGTCGTGCATCCTCAATGCGCGTGAACATCGAGGCAATTTTGGTTGCTTCGTCATCAAGGGCGCGTTCGCTTTCGTTTGGCGAATTTTCCAGCCCCTCAAAGAAAAAGGCGGGCGGAACATTCAGTATGTGCGACAATTCGAACAGGCGGCTCGCTGAAATTCTATTGCGGCCAAGTTCGTATTTTTGGACTTGCTGGAAAGAAATTTTCAAACCTTGCGCGACGTCGGTCTGCGTCAGGTTTCGTAAGATGCGCATGCGTTTTAATTGTTGTCCAACATGAATATCGACAGGGTGAGACATATAATATTCCTAAATTGCTACCTTTACGGGAATATCTGATTCCAAATATCGATCAATTAGTTACAAATAGTTGCATATGAGTTAATTATCATCCATGCTAGGGTGATACTTTTATCATCAGGTATTAAGTTTTTACCAACCTCGATGATTTGTGGTTTATCAGTATACGAGTTTGCGAAGTTTACGCGCCGGTTCTTTTCACACAAGGAAAATTAATCACTATGAAAAAGATCCAGTGCCAGTCAATTTTGTTTGAGCTTTTACGATCATTTTCGACGCTTGCGCGGACGTTGAACCTGTCAAAAGCGGTGCGTGAGCTGGGAAGTACGCGTCAGACAGTGCGGCGTCATATTTATTTGCTGGAAGAGGCTCGGGGCGAGAAACTGTTCTCTGTTGAGGACCGTCAGTACCGGTTAACCGCAGCAGGCCGTGCCTCGTTGCAGGGAGCGGAGGAAATTTTATCCTTCGGAGAGGCGTGGCTTGGTCGTAGTTTGAGCCATAAAGACAGGTTGGTATCTATTAATATCACTGGCAAGGGTCCCGATGATCATTTTTATTTCCTACAGGAACACCCGATCAGCACTCTGTGGCAGAGCAAATCTGATTTGTTGAAGTCAGCTTTGCAAAGCTGGACGTTGGCAGAAGGTCAGATCGAACACTCAGCCTTTGAAAAGATACGACCCTATACAATGATTTTTCGTCGGCATGAGCAGGATTGGCTTTGCACAGAGGTCGGGCAACTTTCGGTGTATTCGGATTGGTTTGGTAAAGAATGGGCCCTCAGCACGGTTGGGCGCTCTTTGTCCAGTTTACCTGGAGGAGGGGGGTTTCCCTCACTTTTGCGGCAACCTTTTGATGCTATTTTTATCAACCACGGCTTGCGATATGACCACATTGTTACGCAGATAACTCAGGGCCGAGATGGCGATTTGCATCTGGCCTGTTATGATCGTTTGCTTATGGGCGCGCGGTTTCCCGACAACAGTTTTGCTTTGCTGTCGATTGTGCACCAGACCAAAGCTATTGATATTAAAGGCCTACCAGAAAATGTAAAAAAAATGATAACTCAAACTTAATTCCAAAGCACAGTTTGTGATACACTGGCATTTATTCAAGACACTGTATTTTAAACTCAATGATTTGGGAGACATCATGACCATTCAGGGCTTTAATAACGGCGAACAGATTTTTGCGACTGCGATGCAAATTTTTAACCAGTTTGATATCACAATTGAAATCGGCTCAGACTTTAATAAATATCGGCTGTTGCTTCTTGAGCACCGGCCGCAACAACCGTTAGGGCCACCTTTTGATCCTAATATTCATCAATTAAATGCAAAAAATGCATTTTGGTTGATTGCTAAAGGGCCTGATGGTGCGGTAATTCATACTCAGGCGATGCGTGTTCTAGATTTAAAATCATTTAGTTTAGCAGATCATTTGCGCGAATCTTTTCGCGGCTTTACGCCCGTCGGTCCTGACATCGATCTGGCAGCCTCGCGCTATCGGGCCGGGCCCGGAGCACAGAAAATTTGCGGCACGGTGTGTTACCACGGCGAGTTATGGATGGATGATCGCCTCGGGGCGTACCGAGGGTCTGGGTTGAGCGCTGTGCTTGGCCGTTTTGCATTTTTAATCTGTGTCAAGCAGTTGTCACCGGATTATGTTTTCGGGTTTGTGGCTCGACCTGTTATTTTCAAAGGCTTGGCAGAACGGTTAGGATATATGCATAGCGAACCTGCCAGCATCCGGTGGCGGTTGCATAATAAAGACCGAGCCCTTGAAGGGTTTATGGTTTGGATGGCGCGCGACGATCTTCAGTTTATGATGACTATACCTCTGGTCGATTTGGTTGCTTGAACACAAGCCCCAAGCGGGTATCGCGAAATACCGGTTGCTATCCTTTGGCATTGAGCGGCAGGCACATTAACCAGTGACCGCTGTTCTTGACGCCCCTGTCAGATCTAGACCTCTCTGAACATCGAGGCGCGGATCCGTCTCACTCCACTGTCGCTGCAAGTCTGGCGACAGTGGTTTATAAAAGTGTTTTATGACTGTTTATGTCTGTCAAATCAGATTGCAGCCGCTTTTACATCGTCTTTAATATACGGTAGATACTGGGCAAAGTTATCGGCGAACATTTTCACCAGCTTGGTGGCCTGAATGTCATACTTGCCGCTGTCATCCCAAGTGCGACGCGGCGATAGCAAAACCTCTGCTACTCCGGGGGCGGTCACAGGCACCTCAAAGCCGAAGTTTTCGTCCTTGCGAAACTCTACTTTAGACAGAGATCCATCTAATGCCGCAGTGAGCAGGGCACGGGTGGCCCGGATGGGCATCCGGGATCCAGTCCCATAGGGTCCTCCGGTCCAGCCGGTGTTCACCAACCAACAGGTCGCGCCATGGGCGTTGATCTTATCCCGCAATAAATTACCATAGATTTCCGGACGCCGGGGCATAAATGGCGCACCAAAACAGGTTGAAAAGGTTGGCTCGGGTTCTGTGATACCGCGCTCGGTACCGGCAATTTTCGAAGTAAAGCCGGACAAAAAGTGATACATGGCTTGGGCGGGGGTTAGTCGGGCGATTGGTGGCAAAACCCCAAAAGCATCGCAGGTCAGCATGATAATATTTTTTGGGTGTCCACCCATCGCGTTTTCAGATGCGTTTGAAATATAGTGCATGGGATAGGCGCAACGCATATTCGCGGTTAGCTTATCATCTTTGAAATCCAGCTCTTTTGTTACCGGATCGAACACCATGTTTTCAATCACGGTGGCAAACTTTTTGGTGGTCGCATAGATTTCGGGTTCTGCCTCGGGGTTGAGGTTGATGGTTTTGGCATAACATCCGCCCTCGAAATTGAACGTGCCCCGCTCTGACCAGCCATGTTCGTCATCGCCGATCAACGTGCGCGCTGGATCGGCCGAGAGTGTTGTTTTTCCTGTGCCACTGAGGCCAAAGAAGATCGCAGTGTCTACCGGGTTGTCTGTGGCGTGATTGGCCGAGCAGTGCATCGGCATGATCCCGGCCTCTGGCAATAGATAATTCAGTAACGTAAAGACGCATTTTTTATTTTCGCCGGCATATTCTGTTCCTGCGATTAGGATCATTTTTTCGGCAAAGTTCATCGCAATTACGGTTTCGCTGCGACAATCATGCCGCTTGGGGTCAGCTTTGAAACTTGGGCAGTTGATCACTGTGTAATCGGCGATGAACTCTTCTAGGTCTTCGGCGTCTGGGCGGCGCAAAAGGTGACGGATGAACAGACCGTGCCACGCCAATTCGGTGATCATCCGCATGTTGATCGCATGCTGTGCGTCTGCCCCGGCCACGAGATCTTGCACGCTATATTCGCGGCCTTTCATATGCTCAAACAAATCATCCTTCAGTCTTTGAAAACCGTCTTGTGACATCTTGGCGTTATTGTCCCACCAAATGGTGTCGTTGATATCGGGTGTTACAACAACATGCTTGTCTTTTGGCGAGCGACCAGTGAATTTTCCGGTCGAGACCAGCACGGTCCCACCCTGACCCAACTCGGCTTCTCCGCGCTTGATTGCCAGTTCTACCAGGGCAGGCTCTGGCAGGTTATAGTGTATTTTCCCAAGACTGTTGAGGCCCTGTGCCTCTAGTGTAAACTTTGGGTTCACCCGTCCAATTGCCATCTGCTCGCTCCTGCTGACTTGGTCTTTTCTGTCGCAAAATCAGGCTCAAGCGCAGACCCTAACCCAACCTTTGAAAGTTGATAACATGTGTTTTTGACGGATGAACAGGGCACATTCACACCGTTAGCGCAACCAAATGTAATTAACTTGGCTGAGGTTTCTTTTACACGTCAAGAATGGGTGAGATTTAATTTTCTAGTGATAAAACTGCAAAATTGTTCATGGAAATTGAAATATGATTCGCAGTTGAGGATTGAATATGATCTGAGAGATGATACATACAAAAGTAACTTTTTAATAATGCTTAGTGGGCTATTATATCATATGGCTAGAATCGCGTTGGTAGATGACGATCGTAATATTTTAACCTCCGTCAAAATGACTTTGGAGGGCGAAGGATTTGAGATTGACACCTACAGCGACGGGCAGAGTGCGCTGGAAGCGTTTTATCGAAAACAGCCCGATATCGTTGTGTTGGATATCAAAATGCCCAGAATGGATGGGATGGATCTGCTGCAAAAAATGCGGCCGAAAATCTCGAGCCCAGTGATCTTTCTTACATCGAAAGATGATGAAATAGATGAGGTTCTTGGCCTGCGTATGGGCGCGGATGACTATATCAAAAAACCCTTTTCTCAACGTCTTTTGGTCGCGCGTATTCGGGCGCTATTACGCCGTCAGGCGCAGTTTTCTGACAGCCTTGTGGTAGGTGAAAAAGGGCGGCATCTGTTAGAGAGAGGGGCGTTGACAATGGATCCGATGCGCCACGCTGTAACTTGGAAAGACAGCGAAATCTCACTGACAGTCACAGAGTTTGTTTTACTCCAGGCTTTGGCGCAACGGCCCGGTTTTGTAAAAAGCCGCGATCAATTGATGGATGTGGCCTATGATGATCAAATCTATGTTGATGATCGGACTATAGACAGTCATATCAAGAGGCTGCGCAAGAAAATGCGTGCTGTCGATTCTCAATTTTCCTGCATCGAGACACTATATGGAATCGGGTACCGTTATTCCGACCATTTGGCATAAAAATCTTTGCAGTATACGCAGTGGTGCCCGTGGCGAGCCTAGGGTTGGATTTTCTATGCCCAGTGGACGGATGCATTGGCTGATCAAGAGTTCTATCTATCGAGATGACTGAGCGGATGGATTCCAGCAGTGACCGGTGGCAGCGTCATTGGATTGGCAAAGTATCACCGCTGGCCCGTCGGATCCTTGGGTTCAATTTGACGGCACTTGGTGTGTTGATTGGTTGTATTCTTTGGACATGGGATACGGACATTAGCTCTGGATTGGCCGGTGACTTGCGATTGCTGTCCGAAGCTGAGGTCATCGCAGAGGTGATTGAAACGCGATTTTCAGAACAAAGTGCGGGTCTTAACCAGCAAGAGATCGA
>ERZ1049444.314-NODE-314-length-49754-cov-17.204773_pt1 | contig 49754 bp, 46 predicted proteins | sample MGYA00383101_ERZ1049444 | MGnify/ENA primary metagenome ERZ1049444 (study PRJEB29581, sample SAMEA5548371) | metagenome | biome: marine; feature: coastal; material: water | depth 50 m | study: Short-term variability in the microbial, nano- and picoplankton... | reverse complement strand
CAACGGCCTCTATATGCTTTCCTATTTCTATAAATGCTTTATCTGCCTCTTTTAGTAATTCTTCATCAACAGTTTCTAATGAAGAGGGAGTTGTTATAGCGTCTTTGTTATTTTGAATCTGAGTAAATACTCTTTGGACTAGGTTCCCCCATGTCGCAACCAATTCCTCATTATTCCTTCTAACCATTTCTTCTTCAGTTAATTCTGAATCTGATTGCTCAGGCAGAACTGATGCAAGAGTGTACCTGATTGCATCTGGCTCCCACTCTGAAAGATAATCAGCCAAGCTCTTGCCAACACCTCTACTAGCTGATGCTTTTTGCCCCTTTACAAGAATATATTGGTTCGCAGGAATATTTGTAGGCATATTTAGTTGACCATACCCAGCTAATATTGCTGGCCAAATTACTGAGTGAAACGGTACATTATCTTTACCAATAAAATAATATGATTCTGCTTCTTCTTTTTGCCACCATTCTTTCCAGGCATCTTCATCACCAGAATTCTTTGCCCACTCAATCGATGCAGATAGGTAACCTATTACGGCTTCAAACCAAACATAGATTTTCTTTTCATCACCCAAATCATTAACAGGAATATCAATACCCCATTCAAGATCTCTTGTAATTGCTCTATCTTTAAGTCCATCTTTGACAAATGATTTTGCCCAATTTATTACATGTGGTCTCCAGTTTTCCTTAGTTTCTAACCATGGAGAAAGTTTCTCTCCAAGCAAGCTTAACTTTAAGAAAAAGTGCTCAGTTTCTTTAAATTCTGCAGGATTGCCAGATAGTTTACTTACTGGATTTATTAATTCCTCAGGATCAAGTGTTGAGCTACAATTGTCACACTGATCGCCTCTAGCTTCTCCATATTCACACTTCGGACACTGTCCTTCAACATATCTATCAGGCAGAAATTTATTATCTATTGGATCAAAGGCTTGCAAAGTTTTTTGTTTATCAATAAACCCATTGTCCAAGAGCTTGAGAAAAATATCGTGGACCACTTCTTTGTGATTATCTGTCATGGTTGTTGTGTAATTATCCCAAGAAATGGAGAGCTTTTCCCAATAATCTAGAAATTCACTGTGGTATTTATTCACTATATCTATGGGCTCTACGCCTTCTTCATCTGCACGTACAGTAATGGGAGTACCATGAGCATCGCTTCCCGAAACCATTAATACATTGTTTCCAATCACTCTATGGTATCTTGCAAAAACATCAGCTGGTAAATATGCACCACCAATATGACCAAGGTGTCTAGAACCGCTTGCATATGGCCAGGCTACTGCTACTAATATATTTTTTGACATTCTATACCTTAGAATAGCTTCTTCTCATTTCTCGTTGTGTTTAATTTAAACCTATCATAGAAATTATGGATATCGTACTTGGTTCAATTGCAGCTCTGATAGGAGTAGGTTTCACTTTAGAGTTACTTTTAAAATCATTTCGAACTAAAAAACCTTACATTATTTCCTGGACTGTAGCAGTCTTCATGTACACAGTAGCAACAATAGCTCTAGTTTCTGGCCTTGTAGTTGGTTGGAATTATATTAACTTCGGTATTTTCTACTTTTTCGGGGGGATTACAAACGTTCCTGCATTTGGAATTGGCAGTGCATACTTAATCTTTGATGACAATAAGGTGAATGTTGTATCTGGGTTGTACATTTTATTTGTACTAGGTGCAATATTTTCTCTCTTAACAAGTGGTATTCCCGATTTTTCAAACATCCAGGGCATTCCCGAAGGAAGTGAATTGTATGAAATTAGTGGTCCAAGAATGTGGGCAATATTAGGTAATTCATTGGGCAGTATTTCTTTGGTTGGGATTGCTGCCTACAGCATATATAAATTTCGAAGAGTAAATGAAGACTTAGTTACAACAAATGTATTAATAGTTGTTGGTTCTTTTTCGCCAGCATTATCTGGGGTTCTCCTTGCTTTAGGAGATAGTGCATCTAAAACACTTTCATTGTTGGTTGGGATGTTTCTAATTTACTTAGGATATAGAGTATCCCAAAGACCAAAAATTTAATTACTCGCTGAAACAAATAAGAAACAATTCTGTAATAATCATTTAACTTCTTTGGTCCCATGTATTAAAAATCATCAATTAGATTATTTATAAATATTTACTTTAAAGGAGAAAAAAATGGAAATAACTACATATGTTGACAATCTCTGGATTTTAATTGCAGGTATTTTAGTAATGTTTATGCAACCAGGATTTATGCTCGTTGAAACAGGATTTACCAGATCGAAGAACTCGGTAAATATTGTAATGAAAAACTTTATGGATTTTTCTGTTGGTGCGATAACTTATTGGGCATTTGGTTTTGCTCTAGCTTATGGTGGGTCAACACTAGGAGGGTTTATTGCATACGGCAATTTCTTTCTCGAGGGAGATTCAACTACATACTTTTTTCAAGTTGTTTTTGCCGCGACTGCTGCAACTATTGTTTCTGGGTCGGTTGCAGAAAGAACGAAGTTTAGTTCCTATTTACTTTTCCAACCTTTTATTTGTGGTGTGATTTATCCTATAGTCACCCATTGGGTTTGGAGTGGTCAAGGTTGGCTGAGTAATTTAGGATTTGTTGATTTTGCAGGTTCCGGAGTCGTCCATATGGTAGGTGGATTCGCTGCTCTAGCCGGCATTCAGGTAGTAGGTCCTCGAATAGGAAAATTCGATAATAATGGTAATCCTCTCCCAATTCCTGGTAGTTCAATGGTTGCTGGTGCACTTGGTGTATTCATTCTCTGGTTTGGGTGGTATGGGTTTAATGTAGGATCAGCTTTAGCTGCAGTAGACGTAAACCTTGCTGCGATAGCAGTAACTACTACATTATCGGCTTCAGCAGCTTCAATTACAGCTATGTATACATCAATGATTGCTGGAAAACCAAATGTTGAAATGACTTTAAACGGTGCATTAGCTGGCCTAGTTGGCATAACTGCAGGTTGTGCAAATGTTAATAATCTGGGAGCAGTCCTAATTGGAACTGTATCTGGAGTCCTCGTAGTTTACTCAATAAACCTTATTGAAAAAAGGGGTCTAGATGATGCTGTTGGGGCCGTATCTGTTCATGGCATATGCGGTGCTTGGGGTGTGATAGCTGTGGCAATATTTGATACTTCTGAGGGCTTATTTTATGGGGGAACATCACTTTTTATCCCTCAGTTAATTGGAATATTAGCAATTGGTGCTTGGGCCTATGGAACATCATTCGCCGTATTAAAAACTATTGATAATTTTTTGGGATTAAGAGTTTCAAAAGAGGAGGAAATAGCAGGGTTAGATGTCTCTGAACACGGCACGACTGCATATGGTGATTTTATTCTTAAAAAATAGAATTAAGGATTATAAAATTAGCCCTTTTTAGGAACCCCTTTAGGTTTGTTGGCTGATTTTCTATTTATTCCTCAATTAACGTGTAGTACAATTAAGGACTTATGAAATTTGATTTTACAGAAAAAGACTCATGTGGAGTTGGTTTTATAGCCTCTAGAGGACTTCCTCCTACACATGGAATGACATTAAAAATATTAGAGTGTCTTTCTAATCTTGACCACAGAGGTGCTAAATTCGCAGATGGTACAGGTGATGGTGCAGGTGTATTAACAGAAATTCCGTATGAACTTCTAAATGCAGAATTAAACGAGAGAAATATAACCCTTGGTAAAGGAAAGAAATTGGGTCTAATTTCTTGTTTTTTTGACCCTAAAGAACTTAATGAATCAAAGGATTTAATTCAAAAGAAACTCATTGATTTCAAAATAGACCTTTTATATTGGCGTAAAGTGCCAACAGATAAAGAGATACTTGGTACTCTGGCAAAGCAGTCAAAACCAGCTATATTTCATGCTGTCATCTCTTCTGATGAAAAAAATGACAAACAATTTGAGAAAACACTTTATTTATTTAGAAAATCTCTAGAGAAAGAAATCTCAAATCATAAATTTTTAAATATTCATATTAATTCTTGCTCATCAAGAACAGTTGTATACAAAGGCTTATTTACAGCTACACAGGCCTCAGATTTTTACTGGGATCTAAGAAACCCACTTTTTAAAACTAGATTTGGTATCTTCCATCAAAGATTTTCGACTAATACTTCATCAACTTGGGACAAAGCACAACCTTTAAGAATGCTGGCACATAATGGAGAAATAAATACAATAACTTCTAATTATTCTTGGATGCAGGCCAGGGAAGTAGATGCTACATCAAGTTTTTGGAAAGAAAAAATAGACACAATCAAACCCTTTATCGATGAATCAATTTCTGATTCTGGCCAACTTGATAATGCTGTCGAATTACTAGTTCAGTCTGGGAGAACACTCGCTCATGCTCAAGAGATGTTAATTCCATCCGCTTGGGAGAATAATCCTAGGTTTACCGAGGATGAGAAGGCATTTTATCAATACCATTCATTTTTATCTGAACCCTGGGATGGACCCGCAGCAATAGTTGCATCAGATGGTCTTGATATTATTGCAGGATTAGATAGAAGCGGCTTAAGACCAATGAGGTGGATGGTTTCCGACAGATATATTCTTGCTGCCTCAGAAGTAGGTATATGTCCTTCCGTTGAAGCAGGAGCATATAAAACAGCCCAATTAGAGCCTGGTCAGACAATCAGATATAGGATTAAAGATGATGAACTTTTAGATGAAAAAGAGGTAATTCAAAAACTAAGCAAAAAAAACCCATATAAAGAATGGGTAAATACTAAACCATTAAAAGTAGATACACAATTTAGTAATTTAAAAGATGATTCAATAGATACGGAATTGTTATCAAGTTACTTTGATTACACACCTGAAGAAGAAAGACTAATTTTACTTCCTATGCTAAAAGGCGAGGTTCCAACGGGATCGATGGGTAATGATTCTCCTTTAGGTATTTTGAGTAGTAATAAACCTAGATTAAGTAGATTTTTCCATCAGCTTTTTGCACAAGTTACTAATCCTCCAATTGATCCGATAAGGGAAAGATTTGTCATGTCAACTAAAACCTATCTTGGGAAAAGAGGCTCAATCCTTAAAGAAACTTCTCAACAAGCAAATCTTGTGATGTTGAATACTCCAATACTAAATGGTGGAACTTACGATAAATTAATATCTAATGAATTTTTAGGCAAAAAATCAGAAGTGATTAGTTTTTGTTTCAATAAAGATGAAAAAAATATTCAAACTGCTTTAGAAGATATTTGCCTGAAGGTGAAAGACTCAATTGAAAATAAGAAAAAATCTCTGATCATTTTATCGGATAAAAATGTCCAGATAGGGGAAAGCATTATTCCCTCACTCTTAGTAACAGGTACTTTACATCATTACTTAATTGAAAAGGGAATTAGATTACAGGCATCCTTAATAGTTGCATCTGGTGAAATAAGAGACTCTCATGATTTAGCATGCCATATCTCATATGGTGCTTCAGCTGTATGGCCCTATTTAGCATTAGAGAAGGTTCATAAAATTGCGACATCAGACCAGGATTTAGAATTATCTATTTCAGAAGCACAGGAAAACTATACAAATACATTAAATAAAGGATTACTAAAAATAATGTCAAAAATGGGAATTTGCACAGTTTCTTCATATAGAGGCTCCGAACTTTTTGAGATCATTGGACTTGATGAAGACATCATTAAACATGCATTTAAATACTCTAAAAGTCGCACAGAGGGGATTAGTTTCTCAACAATTGAAAAAAATCTAAAGGTATATTCAGATGAATCAGAAACAAACCTTGGAGGATTCTATAAATATAAAAAGAATGCAGAGCCTCACGTTACATCACCGGCTACTGTTTTAAGGTTACAAAAAGCAGTTAGATCCGGCGATAGAGAAATCTGGTCAAATTATTTAGAAACATTAGAAGATAGACCAGATGTTCAAATTAGAGATTTGTTTACATTACCTGATACGTCTCAAGGTTACGATAATCACAATAATGTACCTTCAATTGATTCAATTTATCAAAAGTTTACTGTCAGTTCAATGTCTTTAGGTGCCCTATCTGAAGAGGCTCATCAAGCATTAGCAATCGCTATGAACAGATTAGGTGCAAAATCAGGGTCAGGTGAGGGTGGTGAAGACCCGTTAAGGTATAATACCGAGAAAAACTCAAAGATAAAGCAAATTGCCTCAGGTAGATTTGGTGTAACCCCTGATTATCTTGCATCAGCAGAAGAATTCCAAATTAAAATGGCACAAGGTTCCAAACCTGGAGAGGGTGGTCAGCTCCCTGGTTTCAAAGTAGATTCACATATCGCAAAATTAAGACATACAAATGAGGGTGTTACTTTAATATCGCCTCCTCCACATCACGATATTTATTCAATAGAGGATTTGGCACAACTCATATACGATCTCAAGACTTTTAATCCAAGTAATCCTGTAAATGTTAAATTAGTTTCAGAACCTGGCGTAGGAACAATTGCCGTAGGTGTTGCAAAAGCAGGGGCAGATATCATCACCATAGCTGGAAGTGATGGAGGAACTGGTGCTAGCCCATGGACGAGTATTAAACATGCTGGTTCTCCATGGGAATTGGGACTTAGCGAAACACACCAAGCTTTAGTCTTGAACAACATGAGAGATAAAGTTTTACTGGAAGTTGATGGAGGACTTCGTTCAGCAAAAGATGTAGTAATTGGTGCAACTCTTGGGGCGGATAGATTTGGCTTTGGGACTTTACCTCTTTTAGCTTTAGGATGCAAAATGGTCAGACAGTGCCATGAAAATACTTGCCCTGTTGGCATTGCAACACAAGATGAAAATTTAAGAGCTAAGTTTACTGGTGCACCCGAGCAGGTAATGCAATTATTTAAATTTCTTGCGGAAGATGTTCAAAAATATTTACAGATATTTAACGTTACAGAGTTAGAAGATTTAATTGGACATGCTGATTTGCTAGGACTTAAAGTACTAGACAACAATCTTCCAAGCAGCTTACACAAGCTTCTCATAAATGCTGTGCCTGAAAAAAAACATCCTGGATTTATAAAACATGAAGAGGGGCGTCTCTCAAGAAGAATAACATCTGAAGTAGTAAAGTCATTAAATGCTAACAAAGCTTCATTTTTGCAATATCCAATTTCAAATGAAGACAGAAGCATCGGTGCAAGATTATCGGGTGAAGTATCTATTAACCACTTATCTAAAAAACTAGAAAAAAACCCTTCTCTCATAAGTTTATCTGGATCTGCAGGACAAAGTTTTGGAGCATTCATAAGAGATGGAATTAATTTAAAACTCACTGGTAGTGCTAATGACTATGTTGGTAAAGGAATGGGTGGAGGTAGTATTACAATAATTCCACAGGGCAAGAAGATGCAGGGAGCCTATCATGCAGCTGGAAATGCACTTCTGTATGGCGCAACAGGCGGTCAATTATTCATTTCTGGGAGAGTCGGGCAAAGATTTGGTGTCAGAAATAGTGGCGCAATAGCTGTTGTTGAGGGTTGTAGCGCTCATGCAGCTGAATATATGACAGGTGGAACAATAGTAATACTTGGAGATATTGGATTTAATTTTGGAGCTGGAATGACGGGTGGTAAGGCTATAGTTTTAAATTCTCAAAAGAGCTTTAGTCAGTATATTTCAAGATCTGCGCCAACATCACATGCTCTAAATGAAATTGATAGTCTTGATTTAAAAACCCTTTTAGAAAAACATGTTGAAAAAACAGGGTCTGAATTAGCTACAAAATTACTAGATAAAGAAAATGCTTGGAGTAAGTTGTTTACTGTTTTTGGAGGAATTGCTGAAATTACTGATAGCAAAGAAAACATAATAGAAACAAAGATATCTGCTTTAGATTAAATTTCTTCTGTTAAAAATAAAGAAACTGATTTACCATAGAACTATGTCTTTAACAAAAGAATCACAAAATACTCTTAATTGGTCCAGTACAGTTGAGTTAATTGATAATTTAAGAGTTGACGAGGTTGGACTGAAAGAAAGAGTAGCCTCACTTGCTACAAGAAGCATTAAAAAGGATTCCAAACTTCAAGCATTAAATTATATTGTATCAATGTGTGACCTCACAACACTTGAAGGAGAAGACACTGAAGGCAAGATAGGACAGATGACAGCAAAAGCAATTAGACCAGATCCTAGCAATTTAGAAGTACCAAGCGTAGCTGCCGTTTGTGTGTATCCTGCTTTAGTCTCAAAAGCAAAAGAAATGACTCTAAATTCAGATGTTAAAGTTGCTTCAGTTTCTTCATATTTTCCAAGCGGTCAAGCTCCGCTTGAGTCTAAAATCTTAGACACTCAGTTTGCAATTGATCAAGGTGCAGATGAAATAGATATTGTGATTAATAGAAAAGCTTTTTTTGAAGGTGATTATAGAAAAATGTATGATGAGATTATTGCACTTAAAGAAGTATGTAAATCAGTGCACCTAAAGACAATATTAGAAGTAGGCGAACTCAGAACTTACGAAAATATAAAAAAAGCAAGTTTGATTTCACTTGCAGCTGGTTCAGATTTTATCAAAACTTCAACAGGAAAAATTTCTAATGGATCATCAAGAGAAGCTTGTTACCTTATGGCAAAAGCCGTTTGGGATTACAAAACTGTCACTGGTTTTAAAGCTGGTATTAAAGTTGCTGGAGGAATTAGAGATTCTAAAGATGCAATCAGATATTTAGTTATCGTAAATGAAGAATTGGGAGGAGAGTGGTTACATCCTGATTACTTTAGATTTGGAGCTTCAAGTCTTGTTGATGACGTATTAAAACAAATTAAGAAATTAAAAACCAATGCCTATCAGTCAAGCTACTATTTTCCGAGGGGTTAAATTATGAATACTTGGGAATACGCAGAATCGATTGAATCAAGTTCAATTGTAAATATTGAAAAAAAATATGGCATTTTTATTGACGGCAAGTTTCAAACTGCTAAATCTAAGAAGTTTATAAAAACTATCTCCCCATCTACTGAAGAAGTACTTTCATCAATATCAGTTGGGAACAAAAGTGATATTAATTCAGCTGTAGATTCTGCAAAAAGTGGTTTAAAAATATGGTCTAAATTATCCGGAACAGAACGAGCGAAATATTTATTTAAACTTGCAAGACTAATACAAGAAAGATCACGAGAATTTGCTGTCTTAGAGAGTTTGGACGGAGGAAAACCTATTAAGGAATCTCGTGACTTTGATCTACCCCAAGTAGCTGCTAATTTTTTCTATTTTGCCGGTTGGGCTGATAAATTAGATATTTCGTGGAATACAAAAGGGTTAAAGCCATATGGGATTGTAGGACAAATCATTCCTTGGAATTTTCCTTTATTAATGCTTTCATGGAAAGTTGCACCAGCCTTAGCAACGGGTAATGTAGTAATACTTAAACCAGCAGAAAGCACACCCTTAACAGCTCTACTTTTTGCTGAATTATGCGAAGAAGTTGGATTACCGCCTGGAGTCTTCAATTTAGTTACTGGTGATGGAACCACTGGTGCCGCACTGGTTCAACATCCTGATATTTCGAAAATAGCATTTACAGGATCGACTGCTGTTGGGAAGTATATACAAAAAGAAACAGCAGATAGAGATATCGGTCTAACACTAGAACTAGGCGGAAAAGCAGCAAATATAGTTTTTAACGATGCAGCAATAGATCAAGCAGTAGAAGGAGTTGTTAATGGAATATTTTTCAATCAGGGACATGTATGTTGCGCAGGTTCAAGATTGGTATTGCAAGAAGATATACATGATGAATTTGTTTCAAAGTTAGAGAAAAGAATGCAATCTCTAAGAGTTGGGAACCCTCTCGATAAAAATACAGATATCGGCGCAATAAATTCAAAAGAACAACTAAATAAGATTACATCCTTGGTAGATGAAGGAGTTGCAGAGGGTGGAAGTATATTCCAAACAGAATGCGACTTACCTTCAAATGGTTTTTGGTTTAAACCGACTCTTTTTACGAACGCTCAACCTTCTTACAAGATAGCTAGAGAAGAAATTTTTGGCCCAGTATTAACAACTTTAACTTTCAGAACTCCAGAAGAAGCAATTGAAATATCTAATAATACTGAATATGGATTATCTGCTGGTATTTGGACAGAAAAGGGATCAAAAATTCTTTGGGCTGCAGATAGATTACAAGCTGGTGTTATATGGGCTAACACTTTCAATAAATTTGATCCGTCATCGCCTTTTGGTGGATATAAAGAATCAGGTTTCGGTAGAGAGGGTGGAAGACACGGTCTTCTTTCCTACTTGAAGGTTCAATCATGAATGAAGTAAAGAAAACCTATAAAAACTATGTTGGTGGAAAATATGTACGTTCAGAATCTGGAAAGACTTTCAGGATTGAACTTAAAAATAATTTTTATGAAGTACCTTTAACTTCTAGAAAAGACATTAGAGACGCTGTAGTGGCAGCTAAGAAAGGTTTCGCAGGATGGCAAAAATTAACTCCCTATAATAAAACTCAAGTTTTGTATAGATTATCTGAAATGCTAGAAGGAAACATTGACACTTATCAACAAATACTTGAAGACTCTGGGTTAACAAAAGTTAAAGCAAAGCAAGATATCAAAATGGCATCGGATTCCTTAATTTGGTTTGCAGGGATGGCTGATAAGTGGGAACAAATGACAGGGAACTTAAACCCTGTTGCTGGTGACTTTTTCAACATCTCTCACCAAGAGTCAATTGGTGTAATATTTAGCTTAAATACAAACGAAAACTCATTAAATCAATTATTACTCAGTATTCTTCCTTCATTGACAACAGGTTGTTCAGTTATAAGTTTTAGCGAAAGTAATTCAATCTTGGCACTTAAATTAGCTGAAGATATTAATAATTCAGACTTACCATCTGGTGCATTAAATATTATGTCTGGAAATTTCAGTCAAGTAATTGATGATGTTAGTAATCATGTAGAAATTAATGCAATGGCTATTTACAAAGATATAACTAAAGATGAGAAAATAATTATTAGAGAAAATGCTTCAAAATCCTTAAAACGCATCTTTATAAAGCCTTCAACTAGTGGTTTAGAGTCATTGTTACCATTTCTTGAGACAAAAACAGTCTGGCATCCAAAAGGTAGATAAACCTACAATCTCTCTTGAAGTGTAAATTCTAAGTAGTGTTAATATTTTTCTATGTCTGATACAACCTGGGGTAATTTACCTGTTCCAAATATATATAAAGAATTAAAAGGTGAGTTTATAACTTTTAATGAAAATGAAGAATATTTAAAATGTAAATATCCTATTCAGGAAAAATATTTCAACCCAATGAATACAACACTAGGGGGAATTATTGATTCATTTATGGACTGTACGATGGGCCCATTAAGTTTTCTTTTGGGGGAGATGGTAGTAACAAAAACATTTACAGCTAAATATATAAGACCTGTAAATAATACGACTCAGTTTGTACATGTTAAGGCGTGGAGAGAATCTATTAACAAGCAAGGTACAACATATAAAGCAGAGCTTTTTTTGGATGATGGTTCCATTGCAGCAGTTGCAGAAGCTCTTTTTGTATCTCCAAAAACTAGTCGGTAGTTTTAGTAAATAAATAGGCAGATAAAATTATCACTGACACACCTGAAATTTGTGAAATTGATGTCATTTCTTGTAGAAAGATATATCCAAAAATGACAGAGAATATTGGAATTATGTAAACAGTAATTGATCCAAATATAGCTCCAACATCATCGATGAGACTATAAAAAGATAAGAAAGCAATTCCACTACCGCCCACTCCCAAAATTAGCATATATGGCAGAGAGCCATTGATAGTTGGTAACAAGAAATCACCATTAATACTAAAAAGAATAAATGAAAATAACGATCCATAACGTAAAGCCATTCTCAGGGTAACTAATGCTCCGTAGGTTCTTATAAGTGGTTGTACAAAATTAGCCGCGAATCCATAACTTACTGAAGCTAATAATGCTAACAGTAACCCTTTACTCAAATCGAAGTTTGCAGGTTCAAAACCAAATGAGAGAATGTAAATTCCGACAAAACCCGTAAAAAGATAAAACTTTTTAATATTAGAAATTTTCTGTCTGAAGAATAAAACAGCAAAAAGGCTTATAAATATTGGGGTAGATCCATTTACCAGCCCAGCCAAACTTGAAGTAATAGTCTGTTCAGATTCAGCAAATAAATAAAAGGGAAGAGACATCCACAACATTCCAACAAGTGCTGTAAAAAAATGATCGCGTTTAGAAATTTTGATACGATCTATTCTTAATAAGTTAATAAATATCATTCCTATAAATATTCTATAAAATGCAATTTGGAATGGATCTAGTTCATCAAGAGCAAATTTCATGAGTAAGAAGGATGATCCCCATAAAGATGAGGTTAACAACATTTGAAGATAATTTTTCAAGGACATCTTGGCTAAGCATAACTAAATCAATTCTTTACGAAGTTTATATTATTTTTATATGGACTGATCTGTAATAAGAATTGTTTCTTTTCTATTTTTAATGAGTTCGTTTGCAGGGGTTGTTCCGTTATCAAGAATTGTTTTAAGGATTGCTTTTTTATTTTCACCAGTTACTAGTAAATATACATTTTTAGCACTTGCTAAAAGCTTGTGAGTTGCAGTGACCCTCCATTGAGTCACTATGTTTACTTCATTTGATACGTATAAGTCATCTTTGTTTTGTATTGCTTTAGTTCCAGGGAAAAGAGAAGCAATATGTCCATCCTCACCAACTCCCAATATGACAGTGTCAAATTCTGAAATACTATCCTGAAGTTTCTTGGAATATGCCTGTGCATCTTCATCAGCACTTGTGTTTGTAAATTCAACATTTAAGATCTGTGCATCACTTGTACTAAAAAAAGAGTTTATTAAATTCTGATTTGAGTTTTCATTATCTATTGGTACCCATCTTTCATCCACAGTCCAGAAGAGTATCTTCGATAAGTCTTCAATATCATTTTTTAACATAGAGTAAGTTACCTTGGGGGTATTCCCTCCAGATAAACCTATAGAGTAGCAATTTTTGTTAGCAGATTTAATGTCTTCAATTATGAGGTTACTGAGACATGATGATGCCTCTAGATGGTTGTTCGCTTTATAAACAATTATTGATTCTGACATAAATTTATTGTTACACTTAAATCTTTAAGTAATATCAATGATAGTGGAAAAACATATAGTAATTGAAGGCAATCATCAATTAAATGGTGAAGTAAAAGTTAAGGGCGCAAAAAATGCCGTCTTGAAACAAATGGTACTTCCAATTCTTGCAACCGGTAAATATGAAATTAGTAATGTACCAAACATCACAGATGTAACGTATATGCAAGAAGTGCTTAGCTGTCTTGGAATCGCTTCTTCTTTTCAAAATAGTACCTTATTAATAGACTCCCCAGAAGATATAGGAATAGAAACTCCTTATGAGCTTGTTCAAAAAATGAGGGCCTCAATCATTATTCTAGGTCCATTGTTAGCTAGAAAAGGAATGGCAAAAATAGCCTTTCCTGGAGGGGATCAGCTTGGACCAAGACCTGTTCAGATGCACCTTGATGCTTTAGAAAAAATGGGAGCTAATTTTCATCTCGAACACGGTGTATTGATTGGTGAAACAGAGGGACTTAAAGGTGTAGAGATAAATTTACCTTATGCTTCCGTGGGAGCAACAGAAAATACATTACTAGCTGCTGTATTAGCTGATGGTATAACTGTTATTGAAAATGCAGCACGTGAACCGGAAATAGTAGATATAGTTGAGATGTTAAAAAATATGGGTGCCCAAATTACTGGGGAGGGTACGAGTGAAATTACAATTGAAGGTGTAGGCTCGTTAAATCCAACTAACCATAAAGTCGTTGGTGACAGAATTGTGGCTGGAACATTTATTGCTGCATTAGCTTCTACACAAGGTTCTGGCTCAATAATAGGTATAAATCCAGCAACGCTACCAATGGAAATTAAAAAATTTAAGGAAATGGGAGTAAAGATAACAGCTGAGGATAACCGTCTTAATGTTGAAGCTACAGATAAATATGAAGCAATAGAACTTTCAACATTACCGTTTCCAGGAGTTGCTACTGATTTACAACCAATATTTGGCACAGCTTTATTGAAAGCAAAAGGAACATCGATTATTACTGAAAATGTATACGATCAACGTTTTCAATGGATACCTGAAGTTCAACGCATGGGTTCAAATATTCAGACGGGTTGGCAGCATGCAATGATTAAGGGTGTTGAAGAGCTTTCCGGTGCACCAGTAAATTCTACTGACATAAGAACAGGCGCCAGCTTAATAATTGCAGCACTACAAGCAGATGGACCCTCTCAAATTACAGGAATAGAACATATAGATCGTGGTTACGAAGATATTGTTTCATCATTAGACTCACTTGGTGCAGTTATAGAATATAATTAGATTATGGAAAACTCTGAAAGTATTAATTTTCCTTCTCTTAAAAAACGAGAAGAACAAGTAGATATAGATATCGACGTATTAAATGAGACAATTGAATATATTCGCCCAGCAGTCCAAGCTGATGGAGGAGATATTAAATTAGCATCTGTAGATAACGGCGTCGTAAATATTGAAATGTTAGGTGCTTGTGTTGGTTGCCCGTTATCAATAGCTACGTTAAAAAGCGGCATAGAGCGAATACTTAAAGAAAAAGTACCAGGCGTTGAGGAAGTTATTGCTTCTTAAGCGTTTGTAGATTCTATAAGACTAGTATATAAATTTAAACCGAACAGTAAATTATTTTCAATTAATGGTTCAAGAATATATCTAACATTATTCTTAGTTACACTACCAGCTAGTTGTTTTGGGTTTGAGATCTCTTCATATAAACCAAGGTTATTTAAGATATTTTCTCTACCATCCTTATCTAATGTTTCATCGGACATAGAAATCACTAATAGAAAAAAAAGCTTTGATTGTTGAGAACTAATTTCATCTTTTGATGTAGGTGCAAAAAACTCTACTTCCGTTACCGTATCACTGTCTTGATTAATATTTAAGTTAATAACAAATACATTTTGAGGATTTTCGATATTTCCGAATTCAAAATAGAGTGTCTTTTTCTCTATACTTGTCCACTTAACCTCATCAGGATTAATTGAAAAGAATGATGTTGTTTGTTCATCCTCTGAAATAGTTGAAACTAGTTTGTTCCAATTAGAGACGAATTCTTCAGAAGATTTGCCTAATCCTTTAGTTATTAATAGTTCATTTTCTTCAGTGATTGGATTGTTATTTTGATCATCCGAACTTTCATCAGAACTACATGCACCGATGAATAATAGGAACAGAAGTGAAAATACAACTTTATTTTTCATTATCAAATAACTCTTTTAGTCCTTTTAAGTTGTTTTTCCAGATATATTTTAAAACTGGTGATCCAAAAAACTCGCCTATTGGTCCTGCTAGGTATATTGGAAACTTTAAAGTTTCTTCCCATTGGAATTCTGTTGTATTCTCATCAAGGCTTTTAAGGGTAAATTTACCTTTCCCAGTAACAATCCCCACATGGTCTACACCTATTGACTTTTTATCAATCCATTCAGTAACTGTCATGTAGTCGAATAATTTTATAGGACCGACTTTTGTTAAGACTTTCATCTTTGTGTTAAGGCCTTGGTTTGAATCAGTTAAAAACTCAATGTTTACAGCATCTTTCATCCAATTTGTATGATTTTTCAACACAGAAACTTCATCCCATACGGCGTCTAAGGGCTTTTCTATTACTGTTGAAACTTTAATTGTTTTACTCATTGTCTGTTAAACAATATTACTTCATAAGTAGAATAAATAAATATGAAAAAAAATGATTATCTATATTTAGATCATGCAGCAAGTACTCCTATGAGAGAAGTGGCATTTGAAGCATATAAGAAAACTGAATCAGTTGCCTTTGCAAATTCATCAGGAGGGCATGAACTTTCAAGAAGGGCTAAAAATATACTCGAAGATTCTCGAGATCAGATAGCTGATCATTTTGGAGCAGCTCCAAAAGAAATAACCTTTACAAGTGGTGGTACAGAAGCAGATAATTGGATAATAAAAATGCCATTTATTAATAATCAGAACAAAAATGCTGAATTAGTAACATCTGCAATTGAACATGAGGCTGTACTAGGTTCAGCTGAATGGGTTGAGTCACTTGGATACAAAGTGCATCTAACTGGTTGTAACAATCTTGGTGTGATTCAGACTGAAGACGTACTAAAAAACATCAATTCAAATACAGAAATAGTGTCCATCATGCTGGCTAATAATGAGACTGGAGTCATTCAGCCCATCAAAGAAATATCTCAAAGTATAAAAAACTTAAATTATGATTTAATCTTTCACTCAGATGTTGTTCAAGCAGTGGCGACTACAAAAATAGATTTTCATAATCTAGGGATTCAAAGCGCAGCTATATCAGGACACAAAATAGGAGGCCCTAAGGGTATTGGAATCATGTTTTTGAGCTCGGAAGCAAAAATTCCAAGTTTTCTACATGGAGGCAAGCAAGAACTTGAACGAAGAGCAGGTACTGTAAATGTATCTGGTGTAGCCAGTTTAAGTGCAGCTTTAGGAGAGCAACAACAAAACATGGAGATCCAGAATCAAAAAATCCAGAAAGAACGCTGTGAATTCGAAGATTTAATTAAAAGCAAATTGGATGTAATGGTCATTGGAGAAACAGTCAGCAGGTTAGACCATATTTCCAATATACAATTTAAAGGGATACATTCTGAGACTTTGATGGTTGCTCTGGACTTACATGGTTTAGGTGTTTCCAGAGGATCAGCTTGTGCAAGTGGTGCACAAAAACCTTCGCACGTACTACAGGCAATGAATATTTCTAGTGATTACATAAATAGTCATCTTAGATTTAGTTTTGGCTGGAGTACACAGGTTGGTGATGGTATCAAAGCAGCAAATATTGTTATATCTTCAATACAAGGAATGAGATGAGAGTATTAGTTGCTATGAGCGGAGGTGTTGACTCCTCAGTTGTTGCTGGATTACTTAAGTCACAAGGACATGAAGTTATAGGTGTCACTATGAAACTCTGGGAGGGTCCCAATGGTGAAATGCCTGAAACTGGTTGTTGTACAGCCTCTGACAGTGAAGATGCTAGAAAAGTTGCAGCAAAGTTGGATATTCCGTACTATGTCTTAGATTACACTGAGTCCTTCTCCGAAAAAGTTGTGGACAACTTTATAGATATGTATGCACAAGGGCTAACTCCGAACCCATGTGTTGAATGTAATAGATCAGTGAAATTTGACCATTTTATGAAACAAGCTAAAAAACTTAACTGTGACAAAGTAGCTACAGGTCATTACGCAAAAATTATCAAAAACAATGAAAATTATGAATTACATAAAGCTGATTATTTAGAGAAAGACCAATCATATGTGCTACACATGCTTAATTCAGCTACTTTAGAAAATGTAATATTTCCACTAGGTACGATTTCAAAACCTGAGGTTAGACAAATAGCAGCTGATTTAGGATTAAAAACAGCGTTCAAAAAAGATAGTCAGGATATATGTTTTGTCGGAAAAAAGAATTATAGAGATTTTGTCGACAAAAGAATTGATATTTCTACATCGGGTGAGATTGTTGACAACAATGGTCAATCAATGGGTAGACACGAAGGTGTCCATGAATTTACCGTAGGTCAACGAAAAGGTATACCAGGAGGGCAGGGAGCACCAAAATACGTTACAAAAATTGATGTACAGAATAAAAAAGTATATGTAGGGAACAGGAAGGAATTACTAACATCTGTTTTTTATCTTGAGGATACTTCATTTGTTAATACTGTTGAGACAGAAAAACTTAGTATTCAAACTAGATATAACTCAGAAAATCTTCCTTGTGAGATTGAAATCCTTGAGAACAATAAACTTAAAGTTACATTATTAGAACCAACATTAGGTGTTGCACCCGGTCAATTTGGGGTTTTATATATAGGAACAAAACTCATTGGTGGTGGAAGGATTACTGCAAACCTAAATGAGAAACTTTCAGTATGAATGCTAAAGATGTAAATGATATTATAACGCAACTCTCTGAAGCTGAGCATGCATATTATGTACTCAATAACCCAATAATGTCTGATGGGGAATACGACAAACTATTCAATGAACTCAAACAATTTGAAATTAATAATCCTAGCGAAGTCCAACCTTACTCTCCAACACAAAGGGTTACAGGTACCCCTGATAATGCATTTAATCAAATAGCTCATAAGCAAAGGATGTATAGCTTAGATAATGCAGAAAATATTAATGACATAACAAAGTGGTTTGAAAGACTTAACAAAATTACTGATCAAGACTTATTTCCCATTTCTTTAGAACCCAAGATTGACGGTTTGGCGATATCAATTATATACAAAGATGGAGTTCTTCAGCAGGGGCTTACCAGAGGAGACGGTGTTATTGGTGAAGACGTGACACATAACGTAAAAACTATAATGAATTTACCTCTCCGTTTAAAGACAGAAACAAAGGGCACCTTAGAAGTCAGAGGTGAAATATACATGCCTACAGAAAGTTTTGATAATTTAAATAAAAAACGTAAAAAAGATGAGCAAACTCTTGAAAAACTAAAATCTTTACAAAATCCTTCAAAAGAAGAAAAAACGTTGATGTCAACAATCAGGAATGAGGGAGTCTCAAGTTTTATCAACTCAAGGAATGCTGCAGCGGGATCCCTGAGGCAAAAAGATTCTTCAATAACAGCAAAAAGAGATATTAGATTATTGGCTTATCAATTGATTAACCAAGACGATTCTGAAGCATTTATTTCACACCAAGAACAAATACAAAAACTTAAAGATTTCGGATTTGAAACGAATGAGGTATTTTTGACCACTTCATTGGAAGACATTGAAAACACCTTAATAACAATTGAAGAAAAGAGAAATAATTATTACTACCAAATAGATGGTGTAGTTATGAAAATTAATTCGACAGAAATACAAGATGAATTAGGATTTACAGCAAAATCTCCTCGTTGGGCAATTGCATACAAGTTCCAAGCAGAAGAACAAACTACAGTCCTACTTGATATTAAGTTACAAACTGGTCGTACGGGTGCGGTTACTCCTGTAGCAGTGTTGAAACCGGTTAATGTTGGTGGTGCCTTAGTTTCTTTCGCCTCTCTACATAATCCTGATGAAATAAGTCGTAAGGATCTAAGAATTAATGACTATGTTGTTGTCAGAAGAGCGGGTGATGTTATACCGGAGGTTGTAAGCTCTTTGAAGAAAAGACGTGACGGTTCACAGAAAATATGGAAAATGCCCCCAACCTGTCCATGTGGAGAATTTAAGATTAATTTTTATAAAGATGAGAAGGTGCCACGATGCAGCGGTAACTCCTCCTGCAAGATTGCAAAGAAGGAAGCAGTAATATTTTTTGCATCTAGAGCAGGTTTAGAAATAGATGGGATGGGAAAAGAAACCGTAGAAACTCTACTAAAAGAGAAATTGATTGATGAACTTGAAGACATCTTTGACTTAACTTATAGCGATCTTATAAAGCTCCCACAATGGGAAGACAAAAAAGTGACTAACTTAATAAATTCAATTCAAAAATCTATAGATTCTTCACCCTCAAGATTATTGACAGCAATAGGTATTCGTTTTGTTGGTAAAAGAACCGCAAATCTACTAATTCAAAACTTTGGTTCCATAGATTCGATTCTTAATGCAGAGACAAAAGAAATTGAAAACATTCATGGAATTTCAGATAGTGTTATAAATTCTTTAAACAATTGGAAATCAGAAGAAAAAAATATTCAAACTCTCTTGAAATTAAAAGAGAAAGGTTTTATTTTCGAAGAAAATAAAAGTATTGAAAATAATAAACTTAGTGGAAAGACTTTCGTTATAACTGGAACGCTCGAAAGATCGAATAGACAGGAATTCATTAATTTAATAGAAAACAATGGAGGATCTGTTACCACATCGATCTCTAAAAACACAAATTATCTTGTGTCTGGTGATAATCCTGGTTCAAAACTTAAAAAAGCCATCGAGCTGAATGTTAAAGTTATTTCAGAGAATGACTTACTTGATTTAATTAACTAGTTATTAATATAAAACTTCCAAGCAAATTCCCCAACATCTGGTAACCCAACGACTTTACTCCAGGTGATCCGAATATTTTGCTCACCAGGATTCCACTTTTCAAATGTTTTATTTGGTCCTGGCTTCCACACAAAAACACCGGTAGCTTCGACATTCAGTATTTCAGTAGATGGGATTATGTAGTTATTGACTATTAGAACAATTTCGTAGTCAACTGGTAGATTTATTTCTAATGAAGTTTGCTGAGGAACTTGATAATTAGGTAAAGGAGATATTCCTTCTATGACTGCAGGAAGGACAACTGTTTCATCATTATCTTGGTAAAAGTTCACCCCTACATATACGGTTAAGATTAATAACAGAGACAAAGAAAGAAAAATAAGTCTATATGTGTTCTTTTTCATACACTAAAATATTATCTAATAACTAAAAAGAGACCAAAGCAAATTATGGAAAATTTTAAAAATATTATTCAAGGTATCGATATAGATAACCCGACTGCAGCTGATATTTCAGCTATTGAAAAAGTTATTGAGTTACTCGATACTGGAAAAATAAGAGTTGCTGAACCTAATGGTGCTGATTGGGTGGTCAATGAGTGGGTTAAAACAGCAATTCTTCATTACTTCTCTATAAGAAATCTAGAAATCATCAAGTCTGGTGAAATGGAATATTATGACAAAATAGAACCAAAGAAAAACTATGAAGAACTCAAAATAAGAGTAGTCCCTCCTGGGGTTGTTCGTTACGGAGGTTTCTGTGAACCAGGTGTTGTTGTGATGCCAGGTTTCGTAAATATTGGAGCATATGTAGGTTCTGGAACCATGGTTGATACCTGGGCAACTGTTGGTTCATGTGCACAAATAGGTGAGAATGTTCATTTATCAGGTGGAGTTGGCATAGGGGGAGTCTTAGAACCACCTAGTGCAATGCCAGTAATTATTGAAGATGGTGCATTTATTGGTTCAAGATCGATAATAGTTGAGGGCGTAAAAATACAGAAAGGTGCCGTAATTGGGGCAAATGTAACCATTACAGCAACTACTCCGATAATCGACGTTACAGGTGAAGAACCAATTGAGTATAAAGGAATTGTTCCAGAAAATTCTGTAGTCATTCCTGGAAGCAGGCCAAAAAAATTTCCAAGCGGAGAGTTTCATACACCCTGTGCACTAATAATTGGAAAGAGAAAAGAATCAACAAATGAAAAAACCTCACTCAATGAAGCATTAAGAACATTTGGAGTTCAAGTTTGAATTTAGAGAAGTTAACAAAAGAGTTAATTGATATAGAGTCTGTAACAGGTAATGAGAATGCTGTATTGGATTTTATAGAACAGTTTTTGCTTACTTCCGAGTTTTCTGGAGAATTAATAAGAAATGAAGGTGGAATAATTGCATACCATCCATCATCAGTTTCAAATATCGCATTGGTTGGTCACGTTGACACAGTACCAATTGATGATCAACAAGTTTACCTCAAAGATGATTCGAAAATCTATGGAAGAGGCTCAGTTGATATGAAAAGTGGTATTGCTGTTTTATTAGAAATAATGAATAGTAATTTCAAAAACGTTTCCGGAGTCTTTTATACAGCAGAAGAGGGTCCAATGGTTAATAATGGACTCGAACTTCTAATGCCAATTATTAAGGACAATTTTGATTTAGAGTTTGCCATAATACTTGAACCAACAAATGGTGAAGTTCAATTAGGATGTTTAGGCTCCGTGAATGCTGACCTACAGATTAATGGTAAATCTGCACACTCAGCTAGGCCCTGGATGGGGGAGAATCCAATATTAAAACTTTCTGATGTTATTAATTACATCGAAGAGAATGAAATTCAAGAAAGTGTTATAGATGGATTAACTTTTAAGCAAATTATTACAGCTACGACTATTTCAGGAGGTACCGCTAATAATGTTATTCCTTCTCAAGTAAACCTGAACATTAATTATAGATTTCTGCCCACTCAGAGCGAGAATGAGGCTGCTGAGTTCATTATTGAAACATTTTCAAAATATGGAGTTATCAAAATTAAAAATACATCAAATGGAGCACTCCCAAATTTAGAGTCACAAAAAGTTAAAGAATTTATCTCTATTTCAGGTGCAGAAGTTACCCCTAAGCAAGCTTGGACAGATATTGCAAGATTTTCTGCAGAGGGCATTGCAGCCGTTAATTTTGGCCCTGGAGATCCATTGCTTGCTCATTCTCCAGATGAATTTGTTAATACCAATCAAATAGTAGAATCATATGAGTCAATTGTTAAATACTTAAAAGGTTAATCTTATGACAGACAAAATTAATATACAAAATGTAGCGAAGCTTGCAGCGATCAAACTCACTAATGAGGAAGAACAAAAATTAGAAAAAGATTTATCAATGATTATTGATCATTTTGCAGCATTAAGTGATATGGAATTACCCGATGGTAACATCAGCATACATCCTCTTGGTTTACCATTAAATCTAGCTGAAGACACAGCCTTTAAATTTCTCTCACATGAAGAAGCTTTAAGCAATGCACCAGAATCAAAAGATGGTCAATTCGTTGTACCTCCATCATTGGATTAACTATGACAAATTATAAATTATCAATTTCTAAAATTAACGAACTTTTTAAAAACAAAGATTTGAAACCTTCAGAACTTTACGATGAAGTTTTCGAACGAGCTGCAAGCACCGAATCAATAATTCATGGTCATTTGACTTTATTTCAGGATGAAAATATAAAAAAAGCAATTGATTCCGATAAGCGTTACGCAGATGGAGAAGAATTAGGAGTCCTTGATGGTATTCCGATTGCAATTAAAGATAATATAAATATCTCAGGTCACGCTACAACCTGTTCGTCCAAAATGTTATCTAATTATATTTCACCCTATGACGCCACAGTTATTTCAAGGCTAAAGAAACAAGGAACATTATTTACTGGAAAGACTAATTTAGATGAGTTTGCCATGGGTTCTTCTACAGAAAATTCTGCCTATGGTCCTACTAAAAATCCATGGGACCCTTCAAGAGTACCAGGAGGTTCTTCGGGTGGTTCTGCAGCAGTTGTGTCAGCTGGTTCTGCTATTGCTTCTCTTGGAAGTGATACTGGAGGTTCAATAAGACAACCTGCCTCATTTTGTGGGGTAGTCGGATTTAAACCAACATATGGAACTGTATCTAGATACGGGCTTGTTGCATTTGCTTCTTCTTTAGATCAAATTGGACCTATTACAAATAATGTAGAAGATGCCAAACTTATTTTTAATTCGATGAAAGGACAAGACCCTCTTGATGCAACCTCGATAAAAGAAACGAATGTTCCGCAACCAAAAACCGAAAATGCCAAAATAGGCATTATCAAAGAACTTATGGAAGATGGAATCTCAGAAGATGCAAAACTTGAAGTTCACAAAGTTGCAAAACTACTGGAATCACAAGGACATGAAATTGTTGAAGTATCGTTACCAATAACAAAAATGTCCATAAGTATTTACTACCTGATTGCTCCTGCAGAGTGTTCTGCAAACCTTTCAAGGTTTGATGGAGTAAGGTATGGAAATAGAATTTCAGGCAGTACAAGTTACGAAATGATGGAAGCCACTAGGGCAGCAGGATTTGGTTCTGAGGTTAAGAAAAGGATATTATTGGGTACTTACGCTCTTTCAGCAGGTTACTACGATGCGTATTACGGACAAGCATTAAAAGCTAGAGCGATGATGAAAAAGGAATTTACATCTGTATATAAAGATGTTGATTACCTTATATCTCCCACAACTCCTTCAGATCCGTTTAAATTTGGTGAAAAATCAGATAATCAGCTTGAGATGTACATGTCTGACCTTTGTACGATACCAGCAAACTTAGTTGGCATGCCCGCAATCAGCATCCCTACGGGACTGTCCTCAAATGGATTACCACTATCAGTACAAATTATGAGCCCTGCAAACACTGATAATACTCTTTTAGATTTTTCTCAATCTCTTGAGGAAATTGTCTCATTTAGTGAGGTGCCCTCAATGATTGGGGATAAAAAATGAATATTGTCCCAACGATAGGTATGGAAACTCACGTTGAGTTAAAAACTAATTCGAAAATGTTTTGTAGATGCCATGTCTTAGATACAGATAATCCAAATGAAAGTTTATGTCCCACATGTTTAGGACTTCCAGGTTCATTACCTGTTCCAAATAAAAAGGCGATTGAATTTATAACTTTATTAGCTTTAAGCACCAACTGCAGCATCACAAGTGATGGTATGTTTCATAGAAAAAATTACTTTTATCCAGATCTCCCAAAGAACTACCAAATATCCCAATTTGATTTACCCGTTGGTACTGAGGGTTCTCTTGAAATTGTTGTCGATGGTAATTTTTCAACTGTAGAAATTGAACGAGTTCACATGGAGGAAGATACAGGTAAAAGTACTCACATCGGATCAGGAAGAATTGATTCAGCTACAAGCACACACTTAGATTTCAACCGTGCGGGCATTCCCTTAGTAGAGGTAGTCACAAAACCTTTAATTAAATCTTCAAAAGAAGCAGTTTCATATATAGAGGAACTTAGACAATTAGTTATTGATTTAGATATATCTGAAGGTAGGTTAGAAAAAGGCAACCTAAGATTTGATGCAAATATTTCAGTTGCTTTTCAAGGTGATAAAGAACTAGGTACAAAAGTAGAAATAAAGAATATGAACTCTTTAAAATCACTAGAAAAAGCTATCGAATATGAGATAGCTAGACAGTCTAAAATGTTAGAAAATAAAGAAGATATTATTCAAGAGACTAGACACTGGGATGAAAAAAAAGAAGTTACTACTTCCATGAGGTCTAAGGAGGGTAGTGCGGATTATCGATATTTCTCTGACCCAGATATTCCTAATATGATTCTAAATGAAGAGTTTGTTGCTCAAATAAGAAATAATATGCCAGTCCTACCTTCTCAAAAAAGAAAGATATTTATAGATAGTGGTTTGAGTATTGAAGATGCTAATAATCTTGGTAAAAGTGCAACATGGATTGGGGACTTGTACAACAGCGTTTCTACTATCACTGAAGATTCAAAAACATCGTTTAATTGGATTACGGGCGAACTTCAAGGACAATTAAGAAAACTAGAAAAAAATTCTTTACCGACCTGGTTAACTCCCGAAAACCTGAGCAGCATTATAAAGTTAGTTAAAGATAATAAAGTTTCATTTACCTCGGGAAAAGAAATTCTTGCAAAACTTATTGAGGAAGACATCAATCCTGAGGAATTTGCTATTTCAAATAAACTTATTCAAGAAAACGATATTGATGAAATTAGTAAGTTAGTTAAAGAAGTAATTCAAGATAATAAAGAAGTATTGGAGCGTATTGTTAACGGTGAAGAAAAACTGATAGGTTTTTTGGTTGGTCAGATAATTAAGCTCTCAGGGGGCAAAGTTAATCCTTCAGTAGCTAAGGAACTGCTACTTAAAGAGATAAATTAACAAACTGACTGACTATCGTTGCACCAAGCAAACCAAATGCACCAGCCGCAAGATCGTCGTAAAGCACACCTTTTTTACCTGGTAACTCTTCCATTTTTGCAACAATAGTTGGTTGTTTTAGAATGTCCGATGCACGAAATATAATAAATCCAGTTATCAAAGGAAGTAATTGGGAAGGTGAAGCTAGTGAAGCTAGGCTCATTCCAACAATCTCATCAAGAGTGATCCAACTCGGATCACTTGCAGCATGAACATCGTCTACTGCATAGAAGTAAAGTATTGTTAATGCAAAAAATAAAAGTAACAGCCATATGATTTCGAGCTTCAATAAGTAAATAACACTTACAAATATAATTGATGCAAATGATCCGCCACCTTTTTTATCACCAAATAATTTTTCCCACAAAAGACCAGCACCAAACCCTGAAGCTATAAAAGTTCTCATATTTGAATATTAGTATTTTTTATGGATTCATTTAATAAAAGGTGTAGTATTTGTAATTAATAATGAAAAAATCTGAATTTATATGGCTTGATGGTGAACTTGTTGAGTGGGATAATGCAAATGTAAGCGTCATGACACACACTCTACACTATGGTACGGGTGTCTTTGAAGGCATGCGAGCCAGAGAAACAAAACAAGGTACTTCTATACAGTTTTTAAGCGATCATGTTGATCGATTGTTCAGATCTGCAGAAGCGTATAATCTTGAAATTCCATTTAATAAAAATGTCATCACAAATGCAATTAAAGAAATTGTTAAGGTTAATAAATTAAAATCTGCATACATAAGACCACTTGTTTTTTTTGGTGATGGAGAAATGGGCCTTTTGCCAAATGACATACCTGTAAGAGTCGCTATCGCTGCTTGGGAGTGGGGTGCTTATCTAGGTGACGATGCAGGCAGTAAAGGTGTGAATGTTTGTATTTCAGAGTGGCAAAGAATTAGTCCAAAAAGCTTTAAACCCTTTGCTAAAGGAGTTGGAGGGTATATGAATTCTACTCTAGCTAAAATTGATGCAGTTAAGCAAGGTTTTGATGATGCAATTATGCTAACTGACAAAGGTACAGTCGCAGAGGGTAGTGGTCAGAACATATTCATCTATAAAGATGAGAAACTAATTACACCTCCCGTCGAGACTGGGGCTTTAGGGGGGATAACCAGAAAAACAGTTATTGAAATTGCAGCATATTTAAATATAGAAGTTGTAGAACAAGATCTCGTGCAAGAAGATTTATTTTCTTCTGATGAAATATTTTTTACAGGTACAGCTACAGAAATTGTTGGAGTTGTATCAGTCGACTCCGAAACTATTGGTGATGGAACTGTCGGAGAGATAACTACCAGTATTAGGAATAAATACCTAGAAATAGTTAACGGCGAAGAAGATAATTTCAATAATTATTTAACATTGATTTAATGTCTCAGGAACCAAATATAAATACGGATAGTGTTGTTAATTTAAAAAAGACTTCATTGCCAGTACCACGAAGAATGCCCGTAAGACCGGCCGAAAATATACATCCAAATTCTGATTCATATGGAAATGTAGGGCCAGACAGTGGATTTGCCATTAAAATCGTCAATAAATACTCTGAACTTTGGGGGTTTCATCCTAGAAAAAAGTTAATTACAAAAATAATTGTTAATTTAATATTATTCAGAGCATCTTATTTTGGTAGAGCTCCAACAGCTGCTGATTTACACCTTGTTCTTGGATTACTTAGAGTTTCTGAAAATAATTCTGGTGAATTATCAAGCACAGTACTAGATAGATCATCTAAAGAATCTATGCAGGGACTTCACCTTACAAAAGTATTTAATTTTTTAACATAGCCCCATATAACCAGGAATCAATAAGGTATTTAATATGCAAATAGTTAGAGCAAAATATGAAAATGAAATTTTTTATGGTGATTTACATGAAGGTAAGGTTACACGTTATGATGGGTCTCCATTTGTAATATGGGAAAATACAGAAGAAGTCTATGACATTGATGAAATCGAATTACTAGCTCCTGTATTGCCATCAAAAGTTGTTGCTATTGCTAAAAACTATGCAAAACATGCTGCAGAAATGGGTCTAACTGAATACAGTGAAAATATGCCTGAACACCCTATCATATTTATTAAACCCTCTACTTCCGTAATTGGTTCTGGCCAAAAGATAAAATATCCAAGTATTGGTGAGCATGTGGATCATGAAGCTGAATTAGCTTTAGTTATTTCAAAGGTTTCAAAAAATATTGATAAGAATAACTGGGTAGACCATGTACTCGGCTTCACCATCGCCAATGATTTGTCCGAAAGAGTTTTACAAGGTAAAACTGGTCATTTCACTAGGGCTAAAGGATTTGATACATTTTGTCCACTAGGTCCTTATATTCAAACTGAATTTGATGAGTCACCAGAGCTACAGATAAAAGCTTTTGTCAATGGTGAGTTAAAACAAGATGGCAACACCAAAGATATGATGTTTAATATAGGTGAAATTTTAGAATTTATTTCTTCAATAATGACTTTACTCCCTGGAGATGTAATTTTAACTGGGACGCCTGAAGGTGTAAGCAAGGTTGGGCCAGGAGATGAAATAAAAATTGAAATTGAAACTCTTGGAACTCAAATCAACACAGTAGAGTAACTGATGAAACTTAGAATAGCCCCTTCTCCTACCGGACATCTCCATATAGGAAATGCAAGAACAGCACTATTCAATTGGTTATACGCCAAAGCAAACAATGGAACATTTTTGGTAAGGATTGATGACACAGATACAGCAAGATCTAGTGATGAGTATACAAGAGATATTGTAGAGAATTTCAAATGGTTAGGCATTGATTGGGATGAAGGTTTCGAAGTCGGTGGACCGCACGGTGAGTATAGGCAATCTTTACGTTTTGATAGATACAGAGATGTAGCAGAGATGCTGCTATCAAATAATTTAGCCTATGAAGATGATGGTGCAATCAGATTTAAAGTGCCTAATGAAAATAGTATTACTTTTGATGACATTACACGTGGCCCTATGAAGTTTGAGTTATCAGATGTTGAAGACTTTATTATCTTAAGGTCAGATAAGACACCAACATACCATTTGGCTTCCACTGTTGACGATATAGATTATGGAATCACAACCATAGCAAGGGGAGAAGATATTCTATCTTCTACTCCTAAACATATTCTGATCATGCAGGCATTAAATGCTGATATTCCAACTTTTTGCCACCTACCCTTATTGTTCGGTCCTGATGGTAAAAAACTAAGTAAAAGACATGGAGATACCTCTGTTAATTCTTTTAGGGAAAAAGGTCTACTAGCAGATGCGCTCTTTAACTATATGTGTTTGCTTGGTTGGGCTCCCGGAGATGATTTAGAAATATTTGATAGAGATCTTGCGATTTCAAAATTTGATTTGAATAACGTATTACCAAATCCTGCAATATTTGATACTACAAAACTTCTTTGGATGAATGGGCAGTATATAAGAGAAATGCAATTCGATAATTTCACAAAATTTGCAATAGAAAAGATTACAGACGAACTATCCCGAGAACTATTTGATAAAGAAATACAACGTTTAAATAAAATTTTACCCTCAGTACAGGAAAGGTTAGAAACCTTTAATGATTTAACACAACAAGTAAGTTTTTTGCTCGACGAACCTTTTAATATTGATGAGAATGATTGGAGCACTGTAAACAATTCAGATGGCCAAGAATATTTAAATACAATTAGAGAAAATATTAAAAATCTGGAAGATTTTTCACTAGTAAACATTGAAAATATGATGCGCGAAGAATTGAAGAATCAAGACATCAAACCAAAGATCGGTTTTCAGATAACAAGAGTTGCTGTAACTGGAACAAAAATTAGTCCTCCACTTTTTGAATCAATGTATGCACTTGGTAAAGAAGGAGTCCTAGCTAGACTTGCAGAAACAATTCAAAATTTGTAACAAATAATAATCTAATTAATATATTCTTATTACTTATACGGCCCCGTCGTCCAGAGGCCTAGGACGCTGGGTTTTCAACCCAGAAACGCCGGTTCGAATCCGGTCGGGGCTGCCATCTTTCGGGGATGGTGTAATTGGCAACACAATGGGTTCTGGTCCCATAGTTGAGGGTTCAAGTCCTTCTCCCCGAGCAGAGGCCCCGTCGTCCAGAGGCCTAGGACGCCGCCCTCTCAAGGCGGAAACGCCGGTTCAAATCCGGTCGGGGCTGCTAAGTTATATTTATTTTTTTATACCATCTTGGCGGATGTTTTATGAATTCCAAGTAATCATCTTCATCATCAAGCTCAAAATAAAATTCCTTATGAAACACTCTCTCATAAATAATTGATTTTTCTTTCAACATATCTGTATGTCTTGTAAAACTTTTTTCACCGTATGAAAATACATTCAATCTTTTATTACCCCCAAAAATCGGTGTACCCATATCTTTACTTTCTGCAATGACAGATTCTTTAGATTTACAAAGCTGTATCCAGATATTTGCGAAATATTTAGTTATGTATGGTAGGTCTCCATGTACTATTGACCAAAATTTATAATCACTATTACACTCTAAAAAGTCAGTAACTTCCTTGTTAAGTCCTTTTTGTGTGGATACAAAACAACCAATCCCATTAGTTACACAAAATGATTCAACTTGCGGATCATTACTTATTACATAAACAGACGTTTCTCCAGTATTAAACACGTTATGTAAATTAATAATTAGATTTTTAGATAACTCTATCCGCTGTTCAACTGTGAGTATTTGAGATAATCTTGACATTGGATTTTTAAAATCTCTGATAGGAATCCCAATTAAAAAACTCTTCTTCATAATCTTATTTATGTTATACCATGCTATTAGGTTAGTAAATAGTATGAACAGAAAAACTAAAATAATTGCAACAGTAGGTCCAAGTGTCCACTCAAAAGAGAAAATACATAACCTGATTGAATCAGGTGTTGATGTAATCAGATTAAACTTTTCACACGGTTCTTACGAGGATCATCAGAATGTTGTCTCCTGGGCAAGGGAATACAACAAACCCGTCGCAATAATGCAAGATATCCAAGGACCAAAAATAAGAACTGGCAAAGCTCAAGAAAATACAGCTATAGCTGCAAATTCCTTTATAAAGTTAACCAATATTGAGTCATTATCAACAAATGAAACAATATATATTAATTATAAAAATTTATTTAATGACATTAAAGAAGGTGAGAGAATATTTATTGATGACGGACAAGTCATTCTCAGAGTCTCAGAATCGAATAAAGGCGAAATGACAGCTCTAACAGAGGTAGGCGGGGAACTGAGAGACAATCAGGGTGTAGCCTTCCCTGATTCGAAGCTTTCCGTTTCAGCAATAACTCCAAAAGATAAAGAAGATTTAATTTATGGCGAAAAACTAGGTGTTGACCTAGTAGCAGTATCTTTTGTAAGAAAGTCATCTGACGTAAGTGAAGTTAAAGGGATTGTTAAAAAGGGAATTAAGGTCATAGCGAAAATCGAATTGAAAGAAGCTATGAAAAATCTTGATTCAATCATTGAGGAGGCAGACGGTGTAATGGTTGCTAGGGGAGACTTAGGTGTACAGTTGCCCTTGGAGCAAGTTCCCTTTGCACAAAAAAAAATATTAGATACTGCTAATTACAAAGGAAAAATTACAATTACAGCAACTGAAATGTTGCAATCTATGAAAAGCTCCTTTCGCCCAACAAGGGCTGAGGTAACGGATATAACTAATGCAATTCTTGATGGGACTGATGCAGTTATGCTTTCCGCTGAAACCTCAATAGGAGATCATCCCAATGTAGTTGTAAAAGTAATGGCTTCAATCTGTGAAGAAGCTGATTCTAATAATCACGATTCCTCGATGAGATTTAAAACATTATCATCTGTTGATACTTTTGGAACATCACTGGCTAAGGCTGCAGTACAAGTTGCAAACGACATTGAGGCAAAGGCTATTGTGGCTTATACAGAGACTGGAAAAACACCATTATTGATATCTAATTATCGTCCAACAGCTCCAATTATTACTTTCAGTGCAAAGGACCTCACTTTAAGACAAATGAATATTCTTTGGGGTGTTGAACCAACAACTATCAAAAGATTTGACACAACCGAAGAGATGTTCCAAATTGCAGATTCTTGGTTGCAAACCAACAAAAACTTCAAAAAGAATGATAAAGTTGTTATTGTTGCAGGAACACCTCCAAATCAAGAGGCTGCAACAAACTTACTAAGAGTTATGAAAATAGGGGAATAATGGGACAAAAGATAGAATTAAAAACTACTTCCTTCAACAAAAACATAATATTTGATTTAAATCGATCATTATCAGGGCAAGATGGTGTTACTTATCACAATATTGCTGATGCTTCATTACACAATGAAGTTAGTGCTCAGCTGGCATTAAAACTATTTAAGTATTCCCAAGATATAGAAAGCATCTTTATTCAATCAAATGTTGTAACTGTTAATTTTGAAAAAAATATGGGCACGGGAATAGAAGCCTTTTCAAAACAAATTGAAGATTTCTTTCTTTTCTATGGAGAAGAAGAATGAAAGTAGGTGTTACTGGTGCTAGTGGTTATGTTGGTAAAAAGGTAGTTAAAGAGTTAGAGGCTAACAATCACCAAGTATTTAAATTTGTAAGAAGAGAAATCAAAACTGATAGTGAAATCTATTGGAGTCCATCTAAGCAAGAAATAGATGTAACAAAATTTCAGGAACTTGACGCAATAATTCATCTAGCTGGTGAAAGTATCGCTCCAAAAGATTTACTAGGTTTTCTACCATTTTCTGGTGGCCGTTGGAGTAAAGAAAGAAAATCAAGAATTTATTGGTCAAGGAAATGGGCGGCAGATTTGTTCGTCTCCACTTATCAATCAGTAGAAAAACATCCAAAAATATTTATAACTGCATCTGGCAATGATATTTATGGAGACCAGGGAGATAAAGTTGTAAAAGAAGATACACCTTTTAATAAGGGTCAATTCTTACAACTAGTTGCAGAAGAATGCTGGGAAGAGCCTTTATATGAGTTAAAAAGACTAGGTGTCAGAGTTGTTTGTGCTAGAGCTGGCATTATGCTCGGCAAGGGAAATATTGCAACTGATATATTTAAATTAATTACAAAATTAAATATTGCAAGTCCAATCGGCAAAGGTATTCAATATTTTTCATGGGTATCTGTTAATGATGTTGCAAGAGCATATAATTTTTGTTTAGAAAATAATAAAATTGAGGGACCTGTTAACGTAACATCACCAGAGCCGTTGATGCAAAAAGACTTTGCTAGAGCCATAGCAAAAATTATGAATAAACCTTTCTTTTTCCCTCCCGTTCCTGAATCAATGATGAAAATTGCAGTTGGATGGGAGTTAGGTGAGAGTTTAGGTCTAAATAGCATTAGAGCAATTCCTGAGAAGCTGCTTGCATCGGGTTTTGAATTTAAATATCCAACACTGGAAACGTTAAAGGAAGATTTTATATAATGTCTTCTTATGAAGACAGAATGTCAAAAAAATATGGATTCTTTTCAGATGAAAAAGATGAAGTTAATGAAAAAAAGTTTAATGATAATCAAATTAAAAATAATGAACAAGATGAAGTAGTCCAAAGTTCTGATAATAAAGATAATTTAATTGTTCCACTTGAAGCTTGGCAAACTGTATTAAATCAGCTGGGTAATTTGCACGAAGCCAATCAATTAATGGCAGAAGCTAGAGAACGTGCTGCAAAATCAGAAGCAGAGGCTGAATTTTTAAGAGAAAAATTAAAGAACACTAGAGAGCAGTTAGAAGTTGCTAATAAAAAGAAACGATATTTCTTTTTTTAAGAACGTTGTTCATCCGACACACCTTTTACGATAACAAATGAAATTGCCAGCAAAAGTATAAGAACACCCATTGCTGCATTTCTACCATAGCCCAGAGTATTTACAACAAGCCCCCAAAGCAAAGGACCCAGTATTGTAGCAAATCTTCCTACAGTAGAATATAATCCATAAAATTCTCCTAAGTGTTTCTCTGGACTTAATCTTGTCATAAAAACTCGATCAACTGCAAAAATTCCTCCAATATTAAATCCACCAAGTACTCCGGTGACATAGATTAACCATAATTGATCAAACTCAGTGGCAATTATTGCTATGGAAAGAGACAGCATCCAACAGACTAAACTAATTAATGTTAATTTACGTGGGCCATATTTATCAGCAGCTCTGCCATAAATGTAACCACCAATTATTGAAATGATAATGGCTAATCCTAATAAGTTCTGGCTGTCTCCTGGACTTAAACCCACTTCCTCAACCAAGTAAACTGCAAGTAGTCCACTAATTAATGTATTTATTGCATCAGCATAAAAGAATCTACCAACAAGAAATCTGGTTAATCCTGGATATTGTGTGGAGTGTTTCCAAGATTTAATTACAATCGAAATAGCTTCAGTTATTTTTATAGTTGATTTGCTTTTACCAATTTCCTTTTCTTCTATGAACAAAAATGCTGGAAGTGAAAATAAAAGAAACATAATTGCTACTGATCTAAATATCTCCACATAGCTATATCCAAAATTTTGTAATAATGTCGCCACCCCAAATCCAAGCAAAGAACCTACATACCCAAAAGCAACACCCATTCCTGATATTTTCCCTCTATTTTCTGGTGTGCTAACTGATACTAAAAGAGCATCATAAACTACAGAACCGAGATTAAATCCAATTAAAGATACGACAAATAAAAGTACAGAAATGTTTACATTGAATGTTCCTAATAAAAATGTTGCGATTATACATATCAATGTTGTAATTAAAAGCATTGGTTTCTTACCTTGTGAACCATCTGATCTAGCTCCTACCCATGGGCCTAAGATTGCAACAATTACCATTGCTCCAGAAGTAGCAAAGCCCAAGTATTGGTCTGTCCAACCTTGCTCACTTACAAGCCACACAGAAAAATATAATCCAGGAATAACAAATGCGTAAACAGTATTTGCTAAATCAAAGAAGAGCCACGAGTAAAGACTCCTTCTTTTTACATGGTTCATTTGATATCTTTTATTGCCTTAGAGAATCTTTTTAAACCTTCTTCAAGATTTTCATCACTTAGAGCATAAGAGCATCTAAAAAATCCTTCTTTTCCAAAAACTTCTCCTGGAACAAATGCAATGTAGTATTCCTCGAGTAACCAGTTACAAAAATCAATTGAGCTATTAACTCCATTGATGACGTTTCCAGAGCAGTAGTAGCTTATATCAGGAAAAAGATAGAAAGCACCAGTAGATTGTATAAGTTTTACATTTTCTACTTTTGAAAATTCTTCAATTGCAAATAATCTTCTTCTATTAAAGCTTTGTTTCATAATATTCGTCTCATCTAACCCATTTTTTAATGCAGAGTACGCTGCTATTTGTGACAGATTAGAAACATTAGATGTTGCATGAGATTGTATTTTTTTTGCCATGTCTATAACCTCAGAGTTTGCGATAATCCACCCAACTCTCCAACCTGTCATAGAATATGCTTTAGCTACACCATTAATTACAATTGTATTTTTAAGTTCTTTATCATATTGGGCTGGTGAGGGTGAAGTGTTTCCCTCATAAACTAGGTGTTCGTATAGTTCATCTGACAGAATCCATACATCATTCTCAAAAGCCCAATTATATATTCTTTCAGCCTCTTCCTTTGTATAGACAACTCCAGTTGGATTAGATGGAGAAACCCAAACTAATATTTTGGTTTTATCAGTTTTAAGTAAATTAAGCTGTTCAACATTGATTTTGAAGTCATCTTCAAAAAAAGTATCAACAATCACCGGTTTTCCACCAGATATTTTTACTGCTTCAGGATATGTTGTCCAATAGGGTGAGGGGATCAACACCTCATCGTCAGGGTCTAGTATTGACATGAATGTTGTCAAGATAGCGTGCTTGCCACCGTTGCTTACTAATACATTTTCTGAAGCCGTTTCAATTCCTGAGTAAGATTTACTTGTACGAACGATTTCATCTTTAAGAATATTTAAACCTGCAACAGGTGAATATTTATGATTAGCAGGATTTTCTGCAGCTGCTTGTACATCTTTAATGACATAACTTGGTGTCGGGAAGTCGGGTTCACCTGCTCCAAAACCAATGACCGGTTTCCCTTGTTCTCTCAATAAACGGGCTTTATTAGAAATAGCCATAGTCCCAGATGGAGTTATTAAACTACTTAATTTTGAAATTTTCATATTCTTCACTTTCAACAAGTATTTTAACCGTAATTAATTAAAAACTATGCTTACGTTTTATTAAACTACTTTTATGGAAAAGATACTTAGTGGCAAATCAGTTGCAAATTCACTCGATTTAGAAAGTAAAAAAGTAATTCGAGAATACACAGATGATACCGGTAACCAACCAATCCTTACAGCCATCACTGTTGGTGATAATCCCGCATCTTTGTTGTATGTTTCAAGAAAAGAAGAAAAAGCAATAGAATTAGGGGTCGATTTCAATTGGATAAAACTAAAAGAAGAGACAACCACAAGTGAATTACTAGATATTGTAGAAAATTCAAAAAACTTGTCCCAGGGTATTATTGTTCAGTTACCTTTACCTAAGCATCTCAATTTCGAAGAAATAGTAAATTTAATCCCACCAAATTTAGATGTTGACGGTCTCACAACTCATAACCTTGGTTATTTGTACTCTGAAGATTATAAAGTTATTCCCGCTACAGCACTTGCTGTTTTAGAACTGTTGAAATTTTACAATATAGATACAGAAGATAAAAATATAGTCATTGCAGGACGCTCACGGCTAGTATCAGCACCACTTTCTAAATTATTAAGTAATCGGAAATATAATGGAAATGTAACTGTGATTCACAGCAAAACTACTGACTATAAATCTTATACGAATCAGGCTGATATTTTCATTTCTGCCATAGGTGAATCTAAATTCTTTAATAAAGATAGTTTTAAAAAAGGAGCAGTAGTAATTGATATTGGAATATCTAATCAAAATGGTAAAAACTATGGAGATATAAATCCTGAGGGCCTAGAAAATTACCTATCTTCAAGGTCACCATTCCCTGGAGGGATTGGACCTGTTACTGTTTCTGCTTTATTTTCGAACTTATCTCAATTAATTAAATAGAGGCCCATTCTTCTTCAGTAATTGTTTTGTCCATATCTACTTTTCTCAGTATTAAGAACCCAATCACGAAAAATGATGTGATAACTGGAAGAGATAGTCTCGGATTACCTGTAGTTGCGCTGACATAGCTATAAATTAATGGTCCCCATATAGCTGAGAATCTAGAAAGTACAGAAAAGAATCCCATAAATTCTCCTTCGGCTCCTTTTGGCAACATAGAGGCATAGACACTCCTACTCACAGATTGTAAACCACCCATTCCCATTGCCGTAAAAACACCTAACCCAATTACTGGTAAGAATTGTTTTTCTGGAATAAATGCTGCTGCGTTTCCAACTAAAAATATTAAAAACATTGTGTAGTACAAAGTATTCTTTTGGCCTATTTTATTTGCCATTACTCCAGCTAATTTAGCTCCAAAATATGCCACGAACTGGACAACTATAAAAACAATAATTATTTGTGTTTGATCTAATAGAAGAACTTCAGTGAAGAACGCAGCAGACATGTTTATGACTGTTTGTAGTCCATCCCAATAGAAAAGGTATGCAATCAAGAAATACATTAGAAATGGGAATTGTCTTATTTTTTTCAATGTTTTGAAGTTTTTCGTATAAGCACTAGCAAAAACATTTTTTTCTTGTGATTCTGGTTTATTTTCAGTTATTTTCATTCTTGAAAAACTCATCATTGAGAACACAAGCCACCACAGACCAGCAGAAGAAATAGCAATTCTAGATGCTAAGGCTGTTTCAATGCCTAGTAGATCCGGACCTAGCTGAATAAGAGCAAGGGAGAGAACAAGCTGTAGGCCGCCACCTAAATAGCCAAGTGCGTAACCTCTTGCAGATACAGCATCAATGGTCTCATCTGTTGTTATATCTTTTAAAACACTGTCATAGAAAACATTTGATCCAGTTGCTCCAAATTGAGCAAGAAAGTAAATTCCTAGTGTGAATATGACATCTCCAGAAGATGCAAAATAGAAAGTTGAAGCAAATATCGCACCACCATAAGCAAAAATTTTAAAAAGCCTCATTCTGTTTCCGGAAAGATCTCCAATCGCACCGATAGTAGGCATGATTAAAAAGAAAATAAAAAGTGCTGAACCGATAGCAAATCCCCAAACTTCCGCTCCTGTATAAAGATTTCCTCTAAAATTGAATCCTTCCTCAGGTACGACAACACTTACAAAATATACTGGAAGAATTGCACCGAGGGTCGTAGTTTCATATGCTGATTTAGCCCAGTCGTATAAACTCCATCCAAAGATTGTTTTTTTATTATTTTTTTCTGTCATATTTCTCCTATAAAAAAACTTTAATATAAGAAATAAAAAGTTGTCGGAAAGAAAAATAATAATTAAATATATAACCGACTATATTCAACCTATGTTTCAAAAATATGAAAAAGGGTAAATTTTTATGGGATTTAATTGTGGAATAGTTGGAATGCCAAATGTGGGAAAATCCACACTGTTTAATGCCCTCACACAAGCGGGAATAGAATCAGAAAATTATCCTTTTTGTACCATTGAGCCAAATATTGGAATTGTTCCTGTAAATGATTCACGTTTAGGGCAACTTGCAGATATAGTAAATCCAAAAAAAATAATCCCAACAACTATGGAATTTGTTGATATTGCGGGTTTAGTTGAAGGTGCCTCAAAGGGAGAAGGGTTAGGTAATCAATTCTTAACTAACATCAGGGAAACTGATGCTATCGTCCATGTAGTTCGTGCATTCGAAAATGATGATGTTGTTCATGTTTCAGGTAAAGTTTCGCCAGCTGATGATATTGAAATAATTAACACAGAGTTAGTATTAGCAGATCTAGCAAGTGTGGAAAAGTTATATCAAAAAGCATTAAAAGGTACAAAATCTGGTCAGAAAGATGGTTTACCATTACGTGAATTATTAGAAAAAATTCTTCCGGTTCTTGAGGAAGGTCAGAGTGTACGCACACTTAATTTCAATGAAGAAGAATTAAAACTACTAAAAGGATTTCAATTATTAACAGCTAAACCTGTCTTGTATGTTGCAAATGTTGGTGAAGATGGTTTTGAGAATAACCCCCACCTAGATGAAGTTATTAAATTTGCAATCAGTGAGAATTCTGAAGTGGTTGCTATATGTGCTGATATAGAAGCTGAAATATCTGAACTTGAAGAAGAAGAGAAAAAAGAGTTTTTATTAGCAATTGGACAAACTGAGTCAGGTCTTGATCGATTAATAAAAGCAGGATATAAGTTATTAGGGCTCCAGACCTACTTTACAGCTGGAGAACAAGAAGTCCGTGCTTGGACAATAAATATTGGAGATAGTGCCCCTCAAGCTGCCGGTAAAATTCATGGTGACTTTGAAAAAGGATTTATCAGAGCTGAAACTGTTGCATTTGATGAATATATCAATAATGTCGGAGAAAAAGGTGCAAAAGAAGCTGGTAAATTACGTTCAGAGGGAAAAGACTATATTGTGCAAGATGGTGATGTCCTGCACTTCTTATTTAACGTCTAACTTTACAGAGTATTAGTCATTAATAGCTCATAACTACTTTATTATTCAAATCTCCGTAATACGTATATAGTTCGAAATCCACTGTAGTTGCGGAATTACAGAGCAGTTTCAATAAAAATATTGAATAAAATCTTAAACTAGTGCTTTATGAAAATCTTTTTTATGACATAATAAAGCACGTGAAAGTAATAATTGTAGGCGCCCATGGAGAAGCTAAAGAATTAATAAATAGGATTAGCACTGGTTGGAGTGTGTCAGTAATTGATATGGATCAAGACAAGCTTCGTAATTTCAATCCAAATAGACAAATAGAAAAATACCAAGGTGATGGGACCTCCACTTTAGTTTTAAAAAAAGCAGGGATAGAGACAGCAAGTGCATTAATTACGTTAACACTCAATGATGAGGTTAATCTAGAGATATTAAAATTAGCAAAAAGTCATAAAATCTCAAGACTTTCTTCTGTGTTAAACGAAGAAGTAAATATAAAAAACTATGAAGATCTAGAAGTTGAACTTGTTCAACCTGATATTTTATTAGCAAGAAGGTTTGAGCATATTCTAGAGCCTAGAAGAGTAGTATCACAAGCTTTTGCTGGTGGAAGAGCAGAAGCAATAGAATTGGAAGTTAACGCAGATAGCCCGGTAAGAGGCAAGAAACTTAAGGAAATTGGATCTGACTATTTTATTGTTGGTGCAATGTTAAGAAAAGGTAATGTAGTTATTCCACATGGAGATACTGAACTTGAAACAGGAGATTTAGTCACGGTTGTTTTACAATCCGGCGCTTTTGGTAATGTTATTAAACTATTCTCTGGGTCGGAATCAAGGTTTCCCTTAGAGTTTGGCAAAAATACAGCAATAATCATTAATTCTGAAGAAGAATTAACAAATCTGACTGAAGCTGAATTTTACACGCGAAATACAAAAGCTGAGGAATTGGTTATCCTATCACAGGAAACTATTTTTGCAGATTCTAAAGAGGCAGATGAGACCACTTTCGAAGCAATCTTAAAGGATCAAAAATTCAGAAATGTAAATATACAGAAGAACTCCTTAAAGGAGATCGAGTCAAAGCTCGACGAACTTTCTGTAGGCACATTAATTATTCCGATATCCTCTGAAATAAAGATTTCCGCTATTCGTTCGTATATAAATTTTTCAAATAAAAATAATATTCCAATCCTTTTATCCAGAGGGACTACTCCAATAAATAAGATTGGTTTTTTTGCTAACTCTGATTTTTCAGATAATAGCCCTACTACTATATCGTTCGACCTTGCTTCAACACTAAATGCTAAAGCTATTGGTGTTCTAATCGACCAACCTAAATTTATATCACATGAAAATTCTGAATCCAAAAATTCTGTTGTTCAAAAAATACAAGATGCTGCCTTATCTAACGAAGTACAACTTGAGATTTTAACTGAAGAGGGTAATGAAGCAAAAATATTCACTTCCCTTACGGATAAATTTGATCTTTCCGTTATTGGACATCATCAATCAAATGGTTGGCAAATCAAAAAAACTACTGAATATATATCTCAAAATTCTTCTTCTTCCGTTTTGTACATTCCCAATTAGGAGCTTTTATGGAAAGTTTTGACGCTATATCACTAGTCGTAATATCACTCGGTGCTTTTTTACTTCCTCTTGTTGGTTCACGATTAAAAGTACCATCAATAGTCTTAGAAATTGCTTTTGGAATAATAGTTGGTCCAGTATTACATTTAGTCAGTCCCTCTGAATTTATTTCGGGTCTTGCTGTTCTTGGTTTTTTACTCTTAATGTTTTTATCAGGTTTTGAAATCGAACTTGAAACATTTAGAGAGAAAGGCCTGAAAACTCTTGCTTTGCCCATTGTTGTTTATCTCTCAACAGTTGTTATATCTTTCGTAATAATTACTGAATTAGAATACCCTATATTTCTTGCATTAGTTTTATGTACAACAAGTGTTGATATAGTTATTTCAGTATTGAGAAGCGACGATACCATTAGGACTAATTATGGACAAACCCTCTTTATTATTGCTTTGTTAGCAGACATACTTACCCTTTTAGCAGCTACAGTATATGCTTCAGTAATAAAATCTGATGGTTTTTCCATTACAAATTTGAATATAATTCTTTATTTTGCAATTGTTATCTTCCTATTAAGAATTCTAAGAAGATTAGCTTGGTGGAATCCACAATTATTTTCAAGAATGTTTGATGGTAATGATCCCGAAGAGCTTGGTATTAGAAGTTCTTTGGCGCTGATGTTAGCTTTAGTAGGTGTTGCAGTGTTGTTTGACATTGAAGCTATTTTAGGTGCATTTTTAGCGGGTACTTTATTTGCGTTTGTATTTCCAAATAGAGGAAGTTTAGAAAGTAGTTTGAAGGGATTTTCGTATGGCTTTTTAATACCCATATTTTTCATAAACATTGGATTAAATTATGATATCTCATTATTTTCAAATACTGAATTTTATCTAGATGTCGGATACTTATTCTTAATTGCTGTAGCTGTGAAGCTGGTTCCATCTTTATTACTCGTGTTCTCACGAATCTCATTATCTAGAATATTAGCTGGAGGTTTTTTACTTTCTGCAAGGTTCAGCTTAATAATTGCTATGGCTGAAATTGGTGTTGAGTTGGACTTATTGACTAAAAATCTAGAACAACAAATTATTCTACTTGCCGTTCTAACAGCGACAGTTTCCCCACTTATGTTTCGCGTTTTTAACAAAAAATCGGAATCTAACTAAATGAAGCCAAATTTATTGATATACCTAAAGGGTGTTGCAATGGGTGCAGCTGATATTGTGCCTGGTGTATCAGGTGGAACAATAGCTCTTATTACTGGTATCTACGAGGAACTGATTGAATCTATAAAAAATATTAACTTTAAACTATTTAAAACTTTGATTGACAAAGGTATTAAACAATTCTGGAAGCAGCTAAATGGAAATTTCTTAATAATATTATTATCAGGAATCTTCAGTTCAGTAATTCTCTTAGCACAGATTATTGTGTTTCTTTTAGAAAATCATGAATATAAAATATGGGGATTCTTTTTTGGCTTAATTATTGCTTCGGCTTTCTTAATTTTAAAAGATATTGAGTCTTTAGACATAATGCCATTATTTTTATTGTTTTTTGGCATATCTGTCGGTGTCGCCATATCTCTTTCAAATACAACCACTCTTCCTAATACATACTTTTATATATTTTTAACTGGCTCTATTGCTATAACAGCAATGATACTCCCGGGAATTAGTGGTTCTTTTATACTCCTTTTGCTTTCAAAGTATGAATATATTCTTAACTCAGTAAAAAACTTCAATATTGATGTAATTCTTGTATTTGGATTAGGGTGTGTATTTGGATTATTAATTTTTAGTCGTCTACTACATTTTTTGTTTCAGAACTTTAAAGACAACTTATTAGGCCTCCTTTCTGGAATCCTTATAGGATCTTTACTAAAAATATGGCCATTTCAAAAAACCCTTTCAACTAGGGTTAATAGTGATGGTATAGAAGAAGCTGTGATTACTCAACCAGTTCTGCCTAATGCTCAAGACATGGAAAGCATACTTATTTTCTTAATTTCTGCAGTAATTGGATATTTATTAATTATATTTATTCAAAAGAAGTCTATATCTTAAAATAATTCCAATTTCTGGGTACAATTAGATTATGAGATTAGGATTACCAGAACTATTAATTATATTAACAATCTTATTGTTGCTCTTTGGGGCCAAGCGTTTACCAAGTCTTGCTAAATCATTAGGTAAATCAACAAGAGAGTTTAAATCCGGTCTAGAAGAAGAGTAATCTTTGAAAAAGGTATTAAGTCTCTTTTTTATATTATTTATTTCCTGTTCCTCTACAGAAGTAACAGAACTTACATCTGGTCAAGAAATCTATACTTCAAGGTGTTCAGCATGCCATGGCTCAGATTTTTCAGGTCGAGTAGGACCCAGTTTAAAAGGAGATTCTAAAGCGGCACAAATGCCTGATTCATATTGGATTCAAACAATCACTAAAGGCATGGGCTCAATGCCTGCTCAGCGACTGAGTGAAAATGAAGTTACTCTTGTAATTGACTTTATTAAAGGGCAGTATTAGTTTACTCTTGAATTAGTTTCATTAAGCTTCTTAAGATTATCAACAGTTTTGTCTAATTCCCCCATATTTTTTAATCTCCAACTCCAATTACCATCTTTAGTTCCTGGTATGTTGAATCTCGCTTCTTTATCTAGTTCTAATAAATCCTGAACGGTCGTAACTGAAACTTGTGCTGGTGATTCCCATACAAGTGAGATAAAGTCCCACACATCATTGTTTAGTTTAAAATTTAGTTCTTGCTTGTACTTATTGAAATATTCAATTTGCACTTCATTACTCTCACCAAACCATTGCTTAATAGTGGGACTATCGTGAGTTCCTGTGTATGCAATAAGATTTTCTTTCCATTCGTTCGGATGTATCTCGTCATTATTAATATCTGAAGGAATTCTTTGTTGTAAAACTTTCATTCCAGGTATGTTGTGTTTCCTGAGTATTTCTTCTGTTTCAGATAATACAACTCCAAGATCTTCAGCCACTAACTTAGACATCGGTATTACTTTACTTACCTCTTCAAAAAATGTTTTCCAAGGACCTTTTCTCCAACTTCCATTTAAAGCAGATTCTTTAATTGGAATTGCCCAATATTGAAAGAAACCAACAAAATGGTCAATACGTAAATAATCAACTTTATCTAAATTACTTTTAAGTTTATTAATCCAATATTCATAATTCTCTTCTCTGTTTATATCCCAATCATAGAGTGTTGTATTCCACACCTGACCGTCTGCAGTAAATTCGTCTGGAACCGCACCAGAGACATATGACATATTTCCTGTGTTGTCGAGTTCAAAAAGATTGTTATTACTCCAGACATCAGCTGAATTATGATTTACGTATATTGGTATATCACCCAACATTTTAATACCTGATTTATTTGCATATTGTTTGAGTTCATCCCATTGCCGTGTAAATTCATACTGTGTGAAAAGATTATATTTAAATTCTTTTTCATATTTGTTACTAACATATTCAAATAAATGTTCTGAATAAGATTTTTCAGTTTCATTCCAACTAAACCAGGGATTTTGATTTATTTTATTAAGGGTTAAGAAAGTGATGTGTTCTCTTATAAGTTTATTATTTAAAAACTGTTGATAATAATTTTCATTTATATCAATACTGTTTGAAATATTATATAAAGCATTACTTTTATATTTATATACATTCTTAAAGTCAATAAAGTCACTAGGAAATTTATCTTCCTCTAAAGTGAATTCTGACTGAATATGAAGATTATCAAGATCAATGAGGTTAATATTTCCTAAAACTGAAGATGGGCTTGAATAAGGGGAGTATTCTAATTCATCAGTTGGACCAAGTGGTAATACTTGCCATATTTTTGTATTTGTTTCCACTAAATAATCAACAAAAGTCTTTGCATTTTCTCCAAAATTTCCAATTCCATGTTTACCTGGTAAAGATGTGGGATGGAAAATTAAACCGCTACTTTTCTTAATATCCAAAATGACCTTTCAATATACTTTATATTATTATGAAAATAGAAAAAAAGGATTATTTTGGTAGAAAACCATAGCCCAGTATTTAATGATGAAGGTGAAGCTCAAAAAATAGAGTTTTTTGACGGCGATGTTCACCTAGGATTTTATGATATTAGATTCAATTCACTAGATAAAAAATTTTTAAGCATCTCATCTGATGGAGTTCTTAAAATAAGAATCCATACACAAACGAACATTAAAAAAGCTTGGCTTTTATTAGAGGATTCAGAATTTCGTTCTATAGAACTTAAATTGTATGCAGAGACAAAAAGATTTAATTATTGGAGAGCACACGTTGACCTACGAAGCAATATACCCAAATTCAGCTTTGCAGCCCAAACAGATGAAAATATCAACATTTATTTTGGCACCAGCGGTGTAGCAAATTTTATTTCACCAGCAGAAAAATGGTCATTAGATGTAAATTCATTTAAACGTCATACAATTCCGGATTGGTTTTTTGGTGGTGTTATGTATCAGATATTTCCAGAAAAGTTTAAAAATTCTAGCCCTAAATTAAATCCTGAGAATGTGTTGGATTGGGGAACTAAGCCAACAAGACTTGGATTTCAAGGTGGAGATTTACATGGAGTAATTGAAGAGCTTGATTATATTAAAAAATTAGGTGTTAATATTATCTATCTTAATCCAATATTTCTTTCTGGAAGTGTACACAAGTATGACACATGGGACCACTTTAAAGTTGATGACAACTTTGGAGGTGACGAAGCACTTACTTTACTTATCGAAAGTGCCCATGCAATGAACATGAAAGTTATTCTTGATTGCTCATTAAACCACGTACATCCCAGACATTTTGCATTTCAAGATCTAATACAAAATGGTCCTGACTCAAAATACAAAGATTGGTTTACTGTATTTGATTATCCTATAAGATTAAAATACAGACCCCATTTGTATTCTCAAACTTACAAAGTTGGATGGGATGGAAATGAAGAAGAGTATAAAGAATACCTTGATAAAACATTCAGTGAAACAAAGGTACCTGTCGAAATATTTGAAGATGATGGTCCAATATGTGAACCAACTTATAAATCTTGGTGGGGAGTACCAGATATGCCAAAAGTAAATTACAGCTCAACAGAAGCTAGAAAATGGGCTTTGGAAGTTACAGAATACTGGATTAAAAACTTTGATATAGATGGATGGCGTATGGATGTTGCTAAAGAGATAGATACTTCTTTTTGGAGAGAATTTAGAGAAATAGCAAAAAAGACAAAAAAAGATATTTTGTTACTTTCCGAAATATTTGGTGATACTTCCCAGTGGCTACAGGGCGATATGTTTGATGGGACTATGAATTATTCTTTTAGAGAAAATATGATTGATTTCTTTGCAAATAAAAATATGAAACCAGATGAATTTTCAGAGTCACTTGCACACCTCTATTCTATGTATTCATTTGAGGCAATAACATCCTGCCAAAATTTACTCAGTAGCCATGATGTGAAAAGGTTTCTAAATAGATGTGAGAAGATAGAAGATGTTTATGGAGCTATATTTTTCCAAGCAACTTTTCCGGGCATTGCATCAATATACTATGGAGATGAAATAGGTCTAGATGGTGGCGATGAGCCTAATAACAGAGAGCCTTTTCCATGGAATGATGATTCAAATTGGAATATTCCCTTACAAGAAATTACCTCAAGCTTAATGAATTTAAAAAATTCTAATAGCATTCTTAAATATGGAACTTTTGAATTAATTCCATCATCGCAAGGTGTAGTAATTTTTCGTAGAGTTTTGCAAAAAGAATCTTTAATTTGTATTTTTAACAGAGATTCACTTGTTGAGGATTTCAAAATTTCTTCTCAGGCTCACAGTGTAGAAAAAATATATGGTGAATTTGATATGAAACTAGAAAATAAAGAAATATTAATTACTAAATTACTACCTAATACAGGAATAATAATTCACGAGAAATAAACAATTCTTTTCTATTGCGAAAAAAGTTTACTGTACTCGTTAAGCCACTTATCTGTCCAAGTAGGTATATGTACATCATTCCATGGTTTATAGTTTCCAACAAAGTGCACCACTAGGGGTTGCGGATAATTTTCAGCTAATTTGCTATCTTCTATCAATTTAAAAGCTAGTAAGTTAAAAGTCAGAGGAAGGGGAGCCCATTTATTTCTAAACACAAAATTCATTGCATCCTGTTCGGGACACTCAGTTGGTCCATTTTCTTTTATCCATTCGACAAACTGGTCTTCTAGGTTTTCTTTTCTCCAGTAATCTAGATTCGCAATAAAGACTCCGTTATTAAAATAAGGATAGTCTTTTTCATTGAACGTCCTAAAACTCATACCTGTGTATTCAACAACTGCAGATATGGGAGAATAAATTTCATAATCTAAAAGAGGAGCTACATCTCGTAAAATTATCGTGTCTGGATCTATATATATAGCTTTGTCAAAATTACTAAATGTACTTCCTAAGAACAATCTGTGGTGCATATTCTTCGTTATGTATTCTTTTTCAAACGCATATCCTGACTCTGTAAATTCAATGTACTTCTTAGAAGTAACAAACTTTATATCAAGATTTTCTTGATTAATTATCTTAATAAATTCAGATTCTCTTTCTTGCAAATTTTCGGGTACCAAACAACGTACCTTTAATTTTTCACTCCTGGAATAATTCATACCCAGAGTTTTAATTGGTACACATGCATATTTGAAGTATTTCTCATCAAAAGATGTAACTATAAGTGTTTTATTATATTCCAAAAATTAATCCCCCTAAAAATATTTTAGAAAATAATATTGCTTGATGCATAATTTCTTTATTAAAGTTAAATCCATTAGTTAAATTTTATAAATTACATTAAAATTAACATAACAAAAGGAGTAAATATTACCGACTTACATGAATTTCTAAAAAATCAAGCAACATCTATTGACGCAAAAATAGAAGGCAAAACCCTAATAGATTACATTAATAATAATGCTGATGAGTATCCAAATTATCCAGCTATAAATACTCCGATTAATGCTGAATACACAGGTTGGGATGCAATGTCTTGGAGTGAGTACAGAGAAAGTATACATAATCTTGCATCAGGATTAATAGATTTAGGCCTTAAGCCCTTAGATACAGCTTTTATTATGTCAAACAACACAAAAGAACATAATATTGCAGACTTAGCAATTATGCATTCAGGTTCTACTCCATCCACTCTGTATAAACAATTAAAAGCAGGTCAAATTGAGTATGTAGCGAATCTTATGGAGGCAAAAATTGCCATTGCTGGAGATATAGAGCTTTTTTATGAAATTGATAAAGCTAAAAGTAATTGTCCAAATTTAGAAACAATTATTGTAATCAATGGCTACGAAGAAGTGAGTCATAAAGATTATGTTGTTTCATACCATGAACTAATAGAGCGTGGAGAAAAAATAAATGCCGAAGACGATTCATTACTTAATGATGCAATCAAAACAGTAACACCCGAATCTCTTGCTTGCTTAATATTTACTTCTGGTACGACTGGCAATCCAAAGGGAGTAATGATCACCCATAGAAATGTTTTATGGACAAATGAAAGTTTATTTGGTGAATTGGTGCCTGCATCAATGCATCCAAGGATTGTGTCTTATTTACCTATGGCACACATTGCAGCTAGAGCAGGTGACCATTACCAGGCAATATATAAAACTGGTCAAATATTTCCCGTACCAGTATTAGAGGATATGTCACTTGCCCTCCCAACAATCCAACCTAGTGTATTCTTAGCCGTGCCAAGAGTGTGGGAAAAATTCCAGGCTGGATTACTTAATAAGATTAATGATTCAGACAAAGCGGATCTCGCATTAAAGGCAATTGATAATGGACTGGAAAGAGTTAAGTATGAGCAAAGTGGTGAAAGGGTTCCTTTAAAAGTTAAACTACTTGATGCAGTTTTTAATAAATTAGTATTCTCTAAATTTAAAGAAGGTTTAGGAATTCAAAATACTGAATATTTCGTAACCGCTGCTGCAGCGATGAATCCAGATGTTCAGCGTTGGTTTCATGCCATACACATAGATGTTACTGAAATTTATGGAATGACAGAAGATACAGGTCCTGCAACAGTCGGTATTGCATCGAATGCAGTCGAATCCTTAACTAATAAGTTAAAATCAGCAGGAGTACCTATACCCAAGGTATTCAATCCAATTGGAAAAGTTGGAATACCTTTAGCTGGTACGGAAATAAAAATCCTAGATGATGGTGAACTTTGTATGAAAGGTGGACATGTAACTAATGGCTACTACAAACAAGAAGAAGCCACCAAAGAAGCATTTGATTCTGACGGGTGGCTTCATACAGGAGATTTAGCTGAAATCGGAGATGATGGCTATGTAAAAATTATTGGCCGTAAAAAAGAAATAATTATTACTTCTGGTGGTAAAAACATTGCGCCGGTAGAGCTCGAAGATCTTATAAAACCACATCCACTAGTTGGACAAATCTGCATGGTTGGGGATGGACAGAAATTTTTATCAGCACTTATAGTTTTAGACAGGGAAGGTACCAGTGAAAAATGGGCAAATGATAATTCTATAGATTATGATATTGATAATTTTCATAATAATCCGGAAGTAATTAAAGCTATTCAGTCCCAGATTGATGAAGCCAATAGCAAAGTGGCAAATGTTCAACAAATAAAGAAATTTACTATTTTAGAAGAGGAATGGACTGACACAAGCGGCGAATTAACACCAACACTAAAACTTAAAAGGAATGTCATTAACGAAACGTATAAAGACAAAATCGATGCAATGTATAAGGAGTAATTATGAGTCAGGTAAATTTTGAAAATAGAACAGTTATTGTCACTGGAGCAGGCAATGGCCTAGGCAAAGCTTATGCTTTAGAACTTGGCAGTAGAGGAGCAAAGGTTGTTGTAAATGATC
>ERZ1049444.306-NODE-306-length-50357-cov-7.770924_pt1 | contig 50357 bp, 48 predicted proteins | sample MGYA00383101_ERZ1049444 | MGnify/ENA primary metagenome ERZ1049444 (study PRJEB29581, sample SAMEA5548371) | metagenome | biome: marine; feature: coastal; material: water | depth 50 m | study: Short-term variability in the microbial, nano- and picoplankton... | reverse complement strand
ACATTAATTAAATACTATAAATAACTGATATTATTATATTTTATTCCCACTCAATCGTACCCGGAGGCTTTGATGTAATATCATAGGTGACCCGATTAATGCCTTCGACCTCATTGATGATCCGGGTGGCTGTTTCGCCCAGAAATTCATGGCTAAAGGGATAATAATCGGCTGTCATCCCATCGACGGATGTTACCGCACGCAGGGCGCAGGCGTAGTCATAGGTTCGTCCGTCGCCCATCACCCCTACGGTGCGCACGGGCAGTATGGCCACAAAGGCTTGCCAGATCTCATCGTAAAGCCCGTGTTTGCGGATCTGGTCGATATAGATCGCATCCGCCTCGCGCAATATATCCAGCTTGGCGCGGGTTATTTCACCTGGGCAGCGGATCGCAAGGCCGGGGCCGGGAAACGGATGCCGCCCGATGAAACTTTCCGGCAGTCCCAATTCGCGGCCCAAAGCGCGCACTTCGTCTTTGAACAGCTCGCGCAGAGGCTCTACCAGTTTCAGGCCCATTTTTTCCGGCAACCCGCCCACGTTATGGTGCGATTTGATGGTGACCGACGGGCCGCCGCTAAAGGACACGGATTCGATCACATCCGGATACAACGTGCCCTGTGCCAGAAATTCGGCGCCATCGATTGCATTGGCATGTTTTTGAAATACGTCGATAAACAGCCGCCCGATGATTTTGCGTTTGGTTTCAGGGTCGGATTGGCCATCCAATTCGCCCAGAAAGAGCTCTTGCTCATCCGCGTGGATCAGTTGCATATTATAGTGATCGCGGAACATTTTAACCACTTCGGGGGCTTCGTCTTTGCGCAGCAGCCCATGGTCGACAAACACGCAGGTCAGCTGATCGCCAATCGCCTCATGGATCAACACGGCCGCAACCGAGCTATCGACGCCCCCCGAAAGGCCGCAAATAACCTTTTTATCGCCAACCTGCGCGCGGATCGCGGCAATGGCTTTTTCGCGGTAGGCCCCCATGGTCCAATCGCCTTTAAATCCAGCAAGCTTTACAAAGTTTTCATAAAGCCTAGCCCCGTTTGGAGTGTGGTGGACCTCGGGGTGGAATTGCACTGCAAAAAGTTGCCGTTTGGGGTCCGCCGTCACTGCAAAAGGCGCATTGGGCGAAGTGCCAAAAACTTCAAAACCCGGGGCAATGGCGCTAACATGATCGCCATGCGACATCCAGACCTGTTCGCGGTCATCATCGAACCACCCCTTTAACAGCCCCAGCTCTTTATTTTCTTTACTGACGTAGGCGCGGCCAAATTCGGCGGTGCCATGACCGCGTTCAACTTTACCGCCCAGCATGTCCATCATCACCTGTTGGCCATAACAAATGCCCAAAATAGGAATGTTTAATTCAAAAATGCTGCGGGGGGGACGTGGGGCGTTTTCATCAAGAACCGACGCCGGGCCGCCCGACAAAATCAGGGCTTTGGGTGCAAAGCTTGTTAGGAATTGTTCATCGACGCTTTGAAACGGATGGATTTCACAATAGACATTCAATTCGCGCAGTCGGCGGGCAATCAATTGCGTCACTTGGCTGCCAAAGTCGATGATAAGCAGGCGGTCTTGGGTTTTGTTTTCCATGCGCGCGTCCTAAGCCCCAAAGTGGAATTGTGCAAGTCTGCATCCGGTTGTGGGACCGAAAAACCGTGAAATAAGATAGAAAGCCGGCAGATGTCGCTTTCCCGTCTGAGACGGCGCAATTGAGTGGAGGTTGGCGCCCTGAATGTATTACATGATAGACGCCAATAGGCCTAAAGCGACTATAAGAAAGGGTGAAGTATGACAGATGTGGCAACGCGTAGGCGGTCTCGTGGTGGTGGTGGTGCCGCCCGTCGGGCCGAGCGAACTTCTGTTAAAGTTGAAGCGGCTAAATTTATCGAGCGCAATATTCCAACCTTTGATATTTTGACGCAAGAAGCCTTGGAAATCATCGAAGCAAATGCTGAAAAAGTGCTTGAAGAGGTCGGGGTGAATTTTGTCAATAATCCTGGCGCGCTGGATTTATGGCGACAAGCTGGCGCCGATATTAACGGGGAACGTGTCCGTATCCCGCGTGGGTTGGCCCGCCAGCTGTGTTCAACTGCACCCTCCCGTTATACCCAGCACGCGCGCAACCCCGAGCGCAGTGTTGAAATCGGCGGAAATACTTTGGTCTGCGCACCGGTTTATGGCCCTCCGTTTGTGCGCGATGTTGCCGGCGGGCGGCGTTATGCGACGATCGCGGATTTTCAAAAATTTGTAAAACTTGGTCATATGTCCAAATGGCTTCACCATTCGGGTGGCACTGTATGTGAGCCGACTGATGTTGCGGTTAACAAGAGACATTTGGATATGCTTATGGCGCATATGACGCTTACGGATAAGCCGTTTATGGGGTCGGTGACAGATCCTAGCCGTGCGCAAGACAGTGTGGATATGTGCGAAATTTTGTTTGGGCAGGATTTCGTGCAGCAAAATAGCGTGATGACATCGCTGATCAATGTGAACTCACCGATGACCTTTGATGATGTGATGATGGGCGCGCTTGAGGTTTATGCGAAAAATAACCAAGCCTGTATTGTCTCGCCCTTTATTGTGGGCGGCGCGATGGCGCCTGTTTCTGTTGCGGGTACATTGACACAAGTGCTTGCAGAGGTTCTGGCAGGGATTGCCTATTCACAATTGGTACGCCCCGGCGCCCCGGTGGTTTTTGGTGCGTTTGTGTCATCCATTGACATGAATTCAGGGGCCCCGACATTTGGCACCCCTGAGGCCAGCCAAATCCTTTATGGCGCCGGGCAATTAGCGCGCCGCTTGGGATTGCCGTTCCGTTCTGGTGGAAGCCTGTGCGGATCCAAGTTGCCCGATGCTCAGGCTGCCTATGAAACCGCCCATACGCATAATGCGGCGCTGTTGGGGGGCGTGAATTTTATGCTTCATTCCTGCGGCTGGCTGGAAGGCGGTCTGGTGTCTTCGTTTGAAAAATTCGTTATGGATGCGGATCAACTTGGTGCATTGCATCAACTGGCTAAAGGCATTTCGGTTGATGAAAATGCCCAAGCACTGGATGCGATTTACGAAGTCGGGCCGGGGGGGCATTATCTTGGCTGTGCCCATACACAGAAAAACTTCAAAGAAGCCTTTTGGCGCAGCGATGTGCTAGATTACAAGCCCTTTGAGACATGGGATGAAGAAGGGGCCCGCGACACGATGCTGCTGGCCGCTCAACGCGTTGAAAAACTGATGGAAAATTATCAAAAGCCTGATCTTGATCCGGCAATTGCCGAAGCGCTCGAAACCTATGTAGTGCAGAAAAAGGCCTCGGTTCCTGATAGTTTTGTGTGATCGTCTGATTGCGGTTCGACTGTGACTTCGGCCAGAAGCGCACTGAGAACCTGAACATGTGTTTTAAGATCATAAGAGGCGTCCTCAAGACGCCTTTTTTGATTTATTGAGCTTTCCAAATCAAAAAGTTGCTGCCGAATAGAGCGATCAGTTGTTGGATGGCTATATCCCAAAACTCCGGATAAATCCCTAGAGCGTAGATAAGTTTGGCTGGCAATTTTTGCCGCTTTGATTAGAATTTTTGGACGTTTAATGGTTGATGATTTGCTTTGAAATTCAGACATCTTTCAAACTCCCTAGTATTCTGGTCGATGTATTTTTGACCATTGGAGCTTTCGGAAATTTTCGCGCAACGTTCGCTCGGATATTTATTTGTTTACGATTTGGAAACAAAGTGGGCTCAAATCGTCTACAGTTAACAACTCATTAAAGAAAACAATCTAAGGTAGAATTTCAAAATTGATAATTTATAATTCACGCGTGACGGGACACAGCATGATGCCGACAGATCCAGATCCAAAAGTAGACAACCGCTTTAGATGGTTGCCAACAGCTGCGAAGCACTATCACTTGCACAAGGAGCAAGGCACATCAATCCGCACCATTGCCCGCAGCCTTGGGTGCCATGCGTCAACAGTTTCAAGACAGGTCAGGCGCATCGAGCGGATGCGAGATGACCCTGCTGTCAAAGCAACCCTAGATAAGCTCAAGCATGTTCAACCCTTAAAGAGTACGCAACAGCCGCATAAATCCGAGCCCGAAGATGCCCGGATATTGCGCCTGTTGGGAACCAAAGGCGCGGTCTTGGTTTTGGCAGAAAACATGCACAAGGCGCTTATTGTGTGCGAAGAGCCCCCCCAAACCGCCACACCAATTGGCAGGGTTTCGGCAGAAGTGGCGCAAGCTCTGGCAATGCAGGGCCTGTTAAGATGTGTGTCCTCGGGAAAGTTATCCCGGTTTATTTTGGCATTGAGCTCAACGTCAGCTCCGGGGCAGGCCACGCGATCCAAATATGCCGCTGAGTGTGAAGACAAAGGAAATGGTGCAGATACCTATGGGTCCAAGTCAAGCTCTGCCGGGGCGACAGAAACACCGCTTGCGATTTTGGCGCGGCGACGCGATAAATCCGGTAAAGCCTTTTTGTCCCGCGCCTTGATTTCTGCAGGTCAGCGACTGCGCGAAGATTTTGAAATTGGCCAGCTGGTGCCCTGCGATCATGGCACCTGGGACCAGTGCCTTCTTAATAGTGCACCAGAGGCGGCACTGTCCAAAGATCCAAGACAACGCGAGGCTGTTGAACGTGTTGCCGCAGCACTGCGTGAATTGGGTCCCGGTTTGGGTGATGTGGCGCTAAAGTGTTGCTGTTATCTTGAAGGCTTGGAGGTCACCGAAAAAACATTGGGTTGGTCGGCCCGATCTGGAAAAATAGTTCTTAGAATTGCTTTGCAAAGACTAAAGCGGCATTACGAGCAAACCTTTGGCCCGGGCGGCGGGCAAATTCATTAAACCCCACTATAGGGTCATGGGGATAAGGCGCTGTGCTTAGGTTGGCTTGCGGATAAATTTTGATATCTGTTCAAAGTGATCTTTTAGCGGGTTCTTTTTCCGCCAGATCATTCCGATGGTGCGCGAGGGCCGCGGTGGATCAAAAGCGGCGACGGCAACGGATGCAGAGCGCTGCTCAACCGCCAGCGCCATTTCTGGGATCAAGGTCACCCCAATTCCTGCGCTGACCATTTGCACCAGTGTCGATAGGGAACTGCCGCTCATCATATCACGAGGCGGGGCGGATGCTGTTTTACAAAATGCTAAGGCCTGATCACGAAAACAATGGCCTTCTTCAAGCAATAAAAGACGCATTTCGCGTAGTATTTCAGGTTTTGGAACGGGTTTGTGTGCATCTTTCTTTGGGCGCACAAAAATAAAGTCCTCAGAAAAAAGCGGATATTCACTCAAGCCGGGTTCTGACACCGGCAGAGCAACCAGCGCCGTATCAAGGCTACCCTCGAGTATATCTTTTATCAAATTGGCCGTAACCGTTTCTTTGAATTTAATCTCAAGTTCAGGAAAATTAACGGCCAAATCGTTTATCATCGTTGGAAGCACATAGGGCGCAACGGTTGGAATCACTCCGATACGAAGGGTTCCAATCGGTCTGCCGCGCGCAGCCTGTGCAAATTCGCCCAAGTTTTTTACGGCGCGTAGTATCTCAGAAGACTGACTGGAAAACTGCTCGCCAAAAGCGGTTAGGCGCAAGGGCCGTACGCTTTTTTCAAGCAAGGGCGAGCCAAGCAATTCTTCTAATTCTTTGATTTGCATGGAAAGAGCAGGTTGCGAAATTGAACAATCTGCTGCTGCACGACCAAAATGCCGCTGCCGTGCCAGAGACTCAAAATATCGAAGTTGTTTCAGTGTTAAATTATTCATAAGTAAAACTTATAATGATTATCAGAAAATGCAAGTTTAACTAATTTATTTGCTGTGCTAGCTTTCTAGCAGACCGGGTGTGTATTTCATTTAAATATCTAAAAGGGCCACTTTACGTTTTAGGTATTGAAGTGGCTAAACTGATCACACAAACTGGCGCATAACGATAAACTTAGGAGATTTACATGAGCAAAAGTACAGCCAAGTGTCCAGTAATGCACGGAGCAGTGACATCAGCCAATAGCGGAACAAAAAACAATGACTGGTGGCCAAACCAGCTTAATTTAAACATTCTTCGCCAACATGGCAAAAAATCAAATCCGATGGATGACGGGTTTGATTATCGTGCAGAATTTAAGTCCTTGGACTATGATACACTTAAGGCTGATCTGCATGATCTCATGACCAACTCGCAAGACTGGTGGCCAGCCGATTATGGTCATTACGGTGGATTTTTCATTCGCATGACCTGGCATGCCGCCGGCACTTATCGGACCGGCGATGGACGGGGCGGTGGCGGCACAGGGGCGCAACGCTTTGCTCCGCTAAATTCTTGGCCGGACAACGGAAACCTGGATAAGGCGCGCCGTTTGCTTTGGCCGATCAAGCAAAAATATGGCAATAAAATTTCCTGGGCGGATCTGCTGATTTTGACCGGTAATGTGGCAATTGAGTCCATGGGGGGTAAAACCTTTGGGTTTGGCGGCGGCCGCGAGGATATCTGGCACCCAGAAGAAGATATCTTTTGGGGCGCAGAAACCGACTGGCTTGGGGATAAGCGGTACGGTGATAGCCGCCAGTCTTTGGAAAATCCGCTTGCTGCGGTTCAGATGGGTTTGATTTATGTGAACCCAGAAGGCCCCAACGGCAATCCTGACCCGCTGCTCAGTGCGCAAGACATTCGCGAAACATTTGGCCGCATGGCAATGGATGACGAAGAAACTGTCGCTTTGGTGGCTGGGGGACATACCTTTGGCAAAGCTCATGGGGCAGGGGACCCAGATCTTGTTGGTCCAGAGCCAGAGGCGTCAGAGATGGAAAACATGGGCTTGGGCTGGATCAATAAATATGGCTCAGGCAAGGGCCGTGATACCACAACCAGCGGCGTAGAAGGCCCTTGGACGGCCAACCCCACCCAATGGGATAATGGCTATTTTGATCTTCTGTTCAAATACGACTGGGCGCTGACCAAAAGCCCTTCAGGTGCGAATATCTGGCACCCTGTCGATGTAGCCGAAGAGGACATGGCGCCGGAAGTTGATGATGCAAGACTCAAGGTTACCCCGATGATGACAACAGCGGATGTCGCATTGATAAAGGATCCGGAGTACCGGAAAATTTCGGAACGTTTTCATCAAAACCCAGAGCTGTTGGTCGATGCCTTTGCCAGAGCATGGTTCAAATTGATCCACCGCGATATGGGCCCAAAATCCCGTTATCTTGGCCCAGAAGTGCCCGCAGAAGATTTAATTTGGCAAGATGCCGTCCCATGCGGCAAGAGCGATTATGACGTCTCAGCAGTGAAAGATGCACTGAAAGCAAGTGGTCTTTCGATGCAGGAAATGGTGGAAACCGCTTGGGCCTCTGCGGCAACATTCCGCGGATCAGACATGCGTGGCGGCGCAAATGGGGGGCGTATTCGGCTCGCCCCGCAAAAGGACTGGGCAGCGAACAAACCCGACCAACTTGGCCGTGTTCTGGCTGTGCTTGAAGGGATCGCAGATCAGCATAATGCAAGCGTTGCAGATGTTATTGTTCTTGCAGGTAGTGTCGGGATTGAGCTTGCAAGCGGCTTAGAAGTTCCATTTGTCGCAGGTCGCGGTGATGCCACGCAAGAACAGACAGATACAGAGTCTTTTGCTGTTCTAGAACCAGTGTCTGATGGCTTTCGAAACTATCAGAAAAATGATTTTTCGGTCTCTCCTGAAGAAATGTTGCTGGACAAAGCACAGCTCATGGGTCTGAGTGCACCGGAAATGACGGTGTTGGTAGGTGGGCTACGCGCCTTAGGGATAAGCGCCAGTGGTGACGGGGTTTGGACCGACGGGAAGACCCTTACTAATGATTGGTTTGTCAAGCTGCTGGATATGAATGTTGCATGGTCGGCAACGGGCTCGAACAGCTATCAGGCAACAGATCGGGCAAGCGGAAAAGTTGTGCGCAGCGCCAGCAGAGTTGATTTGGTTTTTGGGTCAAACTCTGAGCTTCGTGCCATTGCCGAGGTTTATGCCCAAGATGATAACAAAGGTAAATTCGTCAGCGATTTTATTGCTGCTTGGACAAAAGTTATGAACGCCGACCGCTTCGATCTGCTATAACTTGAACATACCCCCGCGCAGGTGATTTGCGCGGGGGTGCAACACTTTGCTCAGATGGTATCTGTGACGCTATGCTATATAGCGTACTTCAGGCGGCTTTTCTTGTGCTCTGCATAGCTGATATGTGCGGATAAGGCTTGGAGAGCGGCCAAATTGTGGTATTATATCGGTAAAAATGGAAATGACCCGTGCCAGATCTTACACAGCCAAAACAGCGTCATCCAGAAAAAGCCCATCGGCCGGATAACGCGCAGCCAAAAAAGCCTGATTGGATTCGCGTAAAAGCGCCCACAAGCGACGGTTATAAGAAGACGCGCAATATCATGCGGGATAATAAACTGGTCACGGTCTGTGAAGAGGCCGGCTGCCCTAACGTAGGCGAATGTTGGAGCCAGGGTCACGCCACCATGATGATCATGGGTGAGGTCTGTACCCGCGCCTGTTCATTTTGTAATATCGCAACCGGCAAGCCGCCTAACGCTTTAGACGTGGTCGAACCGGGCAGGGTGGCCGATGCGGTGGCAAAACTTGGGTTAAAGCATGTGGTGATCACATCGGTGGACCGTGATGATATCACAGATGGCGGCGCCGAACATTTTGCCCAAACAATTCGGGCGGTTCGTCACCGAAGCCCTTCAACAACAATAGAAATTCTCACACCCGATTTTTTGAAATGCGCCCCGGAAGTCTTAGAAACTGTGGTTGAGGCGCGCCCTGATGTGTTTAACCACAACCTTGAAACCGTGCCCGGGCTATATCCCGAGGTGCGCCCCGGCGCCCGTTATTTCCATTCACTTCGACTGTTGCAGCGGGTCAAGGAATTGGATCCAAGCATGTTTACCAAATCGGGGATCATGGTGGGCTTGGGCGAAGATCGGCAGACCGTGACGCAAGTGATGGATGATATGCGTGCCGCAGATGTCGATTTTTTAACCATCGGGCAGTATCTGCAGCCCACTCCAAAGCACCACGCGGTAGACCGGTTTGTACACCCGGATGAGTTTAAATCCTATGAAAAAGCGGCCTATGGTAAAGGCTTTTTAATGGTCTCGGCAACACCGCTTACACGCTCGTCTTATCATGCCGGAGACGATTTTGCTCAACTGCGGCAAGCGCGTTTGAAAAAACTTGCTCATGGGTAATTAAGGCTTGATAGGTTGCGTTATTCTGACTTTTCCATGACCTTTGGGATCGACTGTTAGCGCCTCTGGCCAACCCGCATAGTGTTCTATACCTGCGATAAGCAGGCCAATGGCAACAATTGAAAAGACCAGTATCACCATTTTTAAACTCGGCGGATGTCGCGCCCATTTCGCCATCCGAACGATTCTTCTGGGGGTCAGCATTTCAAATTCCTTTTGAATAAAGTTGGCTGGACCGAAATTTTTTTCAATTCTATATAGGTAGAAATTAGTTTTTTTTATTCAGTTAATCTTGCAAGGTTTCAGTTTTGCGATCGCTTGTTAACGCGTCAAGTGCGCTGAGGCTTGGTTTTTGTAAATTAAGCAAGGTATTATCAAATGCGTCTCGGCAGTGCGTTCCGGCCCAGCCCTCTGGGAAAAACCAATAGGGAACATCAGAATACCGCAAAATAGCGCGCCGCCAGCAATGCACCAGAAGGCTTCTGAGAATGGCGATCTGTAATGGGCCAAATTGATTTTTTGTCTGTGTCACTTTCTGAAGGGCCCTGAACTGCTGCGTCAATATCTGTAAGTTCTTGTCCCTTTCTGAATTCAGTAATTTGTTTTTGACCCAGTTCGGCACAGCGCTGATTTCGCCCGAAATGACAAAGTGATCCCCACAGTCCTTTGGCGCATCACCATGCCCCAAAAAACTGGTTTGACCAAGGGTGATATAGCCATTGGCAGGATCATCCCATGGCCCTTTTGCCTTGGCTTTTTCAGTAAGCACAAGATGCCAATTCTGATCGTAATGAGTATCAGAGCCATAAATGCGCCGGCTGGCAGCTTGTGATTGCAGCAATCCCTTTGCGGTTAATGAGTAAAATGAATTACGACCAGATTTGCGCAAATCAATCCAGTTTTCCTTGCGTAGCCTGTGTAAAGCAACACGGGTTGCCTCGGGCTTGATGCCGATCAAAGCGGTCATTTGATTAATCAAGTGCGCGCTAAGCTCGTCGCCAGGATCGCGTGCAAGGTCACCGAAAATACTCGCAATAAATGACCAAACACGCGGTGTTGTGCCAGAAAGTAGAATATCTAACGCCTGTTCAAAGGCAGGTTTTTCGCGGGTCTCCATCGCCGTGATCGTACACAGTTTTAGCGGTGAAATTCAACCAGTTATTGCGCACCAAGTGTATAAGCGTTCATGGTCAAAAGTTCATACTCGGCCACTAAATCTTTGTCCTGATTGTGAATTTGAACATGCCATCTTACTTCGCCATATTCTGCAGTCCTTCGGGTTTTTTGTTTGACGCTCAGGGTGACATGAATACGATCGCCCGCCACCACAGGTTTTGAAAATTTCAACTTGTCCAATCCGGTATTGGCCAGAACCGGCCCTTCGTCCGGATCAACAAATAGACCGGCTGCAAAAGACAAAAGCAAATATCCATGAGCTACTTTGCCGGGAAAAAACGGGTTTCGCTTGGCGGCTTCGTCATCCATGTGGGCGTAAAACGTATCGCCCGTAAATTCGGCGAAATGTTCGATGTCTGCGGCGCTGATCTCACGGCTATCTGTGCGCAGTGTATCACCCGGGTTCAAATCATCAAAGCAGCGCCGGAAGAGATGCGGCCCTGTGCTGTCCTGCGCTGCACCCTTTATCCAATTGCTTGTTATGGCGCTTAGCATATCAGGCGCGCCTTGTATTGCGGTACGCTGCATATATTGCATCACGCCGCGCAACCCGCCCATTTCTTCGCTACCTCCGGCTCGGCCGGGGCCGCCGTGAATAAGATGTGGCAGCGGCGCACCATGCCCGGTGGCTTCATGCGTGCTGTGCCGGTTATTGATATAAATGCGGCCATGATACGCGCCCACACCAAGGGCAATATGTGCTGCACTATCGGGTTGATTGGTGAAAAGTGAAACAACCAAGCTACCACCCCCGCGGTTGGCCAACTCAACTGCATGATCCAGATCGTCATAGGGGATAATCGTGGAAACTGGACCAAAAGCTTCATGCATGTGCACCAGCTTTGCACTATCCGGCGCACGTGCACAAAGCAATTTTGGGCCGACAAAGGCTCCGCTTGCCAGAGCCTTCGGCGTTTGCATATCCAAAACGACATCGCATTCGCTTTTAAATTGCTCGAATTTTTCTAAGACATCGTTTTTTTGCAGTTGCGAAATTAAGGCACCCATGTGCGTGTTCGGATCGCGGGGGTCGCCAATGCGGATCGTTTCAAGTTTTTCCTTGAGCGCGGCGGCGACCTCTGTTGCCCGTTTTTGGGGAACCAGTATACGTCGGATTGCAGTACATTTTTGGCCCGCTTTTACGGTTATTTCTGTGCATACTTCTTTGATAAAAAGATCAAATTCCGGACTGCCATTTTCAGCATCTGGCGCTAGAATAGAGGCATTTAAACTGTCTTGTTCAGCAATAAAGCGCACTGAATTTTCGATCAGTGCGGGCGTTGTGCGTAATAATTGCGAAGTTTGCTTTGAGCCTGTGAAACTGACAACATCTTGACAGTCCAGATGGTCAAGCAAGCTGCCAGTTGAGCCGGTGATGAGCTGGATGGATCCGGGTGGCAGAATATTGCTTGCCTCTATGATGCGCACTGCGGCTTCTGTGACATAGCAGCTGGCTGTTGCCGGTTTTATAATAGCTGGCATGCCCGCCAATATTGCCGGCGCCAGTTTTTCCAACATACCCCAAACCGGAAAATTAAATGCATTAATCTGCACTGCAACACCGCGGCGCGGCGCGGCGATATGCTGACCGAGAAAAGAGCCTGAGCGCGACAATTGCTCAACCTGGCCGTCGCAGTAAACCTGACTGTCGGGCAATTCGCGGCGGCCGATTGAGGCATAACCAAAAACAGTCGCAATTCCCCCGTCTATATCAGTCAAGTGGTCTTTGGCCGTCGCACCCGTTAAAAAGGAAAGTTGATAAAGCTCTTCGCGGTGGTCATTGAGTTTTGTCGCGAGCGCCTTTAGAAGCTTTGCCCGATCATGAAATCCAAGTTTTCGAAGCGCTGTGCCCCCCTTATCTTTGGCAAATTCCAACAGGGTAGCGGTGTGATTTTTACCGCTTCCTGCCTGCGCAATGACGGACCCATCAATTGCCGAAAAAATCACATTTGCATTTTTGTCCGGGGCGATCCATTGCCCGCCAACAAAACTTTCTACCTGCTGAATAGCCATTTTACAGTCCTCAAAGTTCAATATTTAATTTATTGACCAACCGTTCGGTTTATGCAAGCTTTGTGACGGATAATTGTCAGATTATGACTTTTGAAAGGATGCCATGTGACACCCAAAGAGCGCGCTGAACAATCTGCCGAAGCCATGTGGGCAAGCGATCGGGCTTCGCAGTGGATAGGAATTGAGCTGCAAGATATAGATGAGGGATTTGCGCGTTTGTCGCTAAACCTGAAAGCGCATCATTGTAATGGCCATGGTATTGGCCATGGCGGCATTACTTTTTTGCTGGCGGACAGCGCGTTTGCTTTTGCCTGCAACAGCCGCAATCAAACCACCGTTGCCATGCATAATATGATCAGTTTTTTGAACCCTGCGCAGGAGGGTGATGTTTTGACTGCTGAGGCGAAAGAGGTGACCTTAAAGGGCAAAAACGGCATTTATGATGTGCGTGTTCTTAATCAGCACAACGAAATAGTGGCCGAAATGCGCGGCATGTCAAGGGCCATAAAGGGTCAAGTTTTCCAAGACTTAGAAAGGCAAGATAATGAAAGACCTCACACCTAACAGGGCCGAACTTGATCAGATTGAAATAGCCCCGATTGACGAAATCCGCGAACTGCAATTAAAGCGGCTTAAGTGGTCTTTGTCCCATGCTTATAGCAACGTTAGCTTTTATCGTGAAAGGTTTGACCGACTTGGGGTGCATCCGGATGATCTAAAAACTCTTGATGACTTGGCAAAATTCCCCTTTACGACCAAAGCAAATTTGCGTGATCACTACCCGTTTGGGCTTTTTGCCGTTGATAAATCGGAAATTGTCCGGTTGCATGCATCTTCGGGAACCACGGGCAAGCCGACCGTTGTCGGATATACGCAAAACGATATCTCAATCTGGGCGGATTTGGTGGCGCGCTCGCTGCGCGCATCAGGTGTGCGGGCAGGGGATATGGTGCACAATGCCTATGGCTATGGTCTTTTTACTGGCGGTTTGGGCGCGCATTACGGAATTGAAAAACTGGGCGCAATGGTGGTGCCGGTTTCGGGTGGCCAGACCGCGCGTCAGGTGATGTTGATCGAAGATTTCAAACCTAAAGCAATCATGGTGACGCCGTCCTATATGCTAAATATCTTGGAAGAGTACCATCGCCAGGGTTTAGACCCGCGCAAAAGTTCGCTTGAAACAGCAATTTTCGGTGCAGAGCCTTGGACCAATGCAATGCGGCATGAAATTGAACAAGCCTTTGATATGCATGCAGTTGATATTTACGGATTATCAGAAGTTATGGGCCCCGGCGTTGCCAATGAATGCGTTGAAACAAAAGATGGCCTGCATATCTGGGAAGATCATTTTTACCCAGAGGTTATCGACCCTGAAACGGGTAAGGTGGTCACGGACGGCACCAAGGGCGAGTTGGTTTTCACCACATTGACCAAAGAGGGCATGCCGCTGATCCGCTATCGCACGCGGGATTTAACAAAACTGCTCCCCGGAACGGCCCGAAGTATGCGGCGGATGGAAAAAGTCACGGGCCGCAGTGATGATATGATTATTCTGCGCGGTGTGAATGTGTTTCCCACCCAGATAGAAGAACAGGTGATCGCCACCCAATATCTATCCACTCATTTTCAAATTGAACTGGTTCAAAAGGGGCGAATGGATAGCATGCGGGTGCATGTCGAGGTGCTGCCAGAGGGCAATAGCCAAGATCAGCGAACAGCAGCGGCCCAAGAGCTTGCAAGACGGATCAAAGAGGTTGTTGGCGTGTCTTGCCAAGTTGAAGTCGCCGAACCTGGCAATGTTCAACGCTCTGAGGGTAAAGCCAAACGCGTGGTGGATAACCGATAAAGGAGCTAAGCCTATGGCACGGCCAATCGCAAAAGATTATGAGTTTAAGCGCGACCATATCTTGAATTCAGCAGCCATGCTTTTTGCACGAGAGGGCTTTGCAGGAGCTTCAATGGCCGAGCTTGCCCATGAATGTCAGATTTCAAAAGCCAATATTTATCATTATTATTCTGGCAAGGACGCGCTCTTATTTGATCTTTTGAATGCCTACCTGAGGGCGCTTCATCAAAAGCTGACCTCCTTAAAGCTAGACGGGTTTCCGCCAAAGCAAAAATTATTTCTTTTGGTTCGTGAAATATTACTGGCTTATCAAGGTATGGATCATCAACATCAGGTGCAACTTAATGAAATGCAGCACTTGCCATCAGCGCAACAAGACATTCTTCGCAGTTATCAAAGCGATATGATTTCAATATTGCGCAATGTTATTGCAGAAATTGCACCCGCTATTGAAGCGAAGGAAAAAGCCAAGCTGCATGCGGTAACCATGTCGGTTTTTGGAATGCTGAACTGGTTTTATATGTGGAACCGGCAAGAGGGTACAGAGGCGCGCGAAAACTATGCAAAAGTGGTAACAGAGTTGACTTTAAAAGGTATAGCATCCGATCATTGATCGTATTGCACAATCAGGTGATCAGAAAGCGGATAGGATTGGCAGGACAGCGCATAGCCTTTGGCGATTTCATCATCTTGTAGTGCATGATTAGCAACCATCTCAATATCGCCTTCGATCACCTTGCACCGGCAGGTTGAACAGACCCCCGCCTGACATGAAAATGGCGCATCAAGGTTGTTTTCAAGTGCGGCTTGCAAAATGCTTTGATCCCGGCGCATTTCAAACGAAGAAGACGCTCCATCGATGGTGACAGTAACGTTGGTTTTTGCGGGATTTTCGTGTGTGATGTTTGTGTTTGTTTTCAGTGCCAAACGACCGGGTTGATTGGACTTGAACAGTTCGTACTTTATTTTTTCTTTTGCCAGCCCGTGGTGTGAAAGTCCCTCCGCAATTGACGTCATCATTGGTTCTGGGCCACAGATGAAGGCACAGGCAATTTGCGGTAATGATATCCATTTTTCGAATAGAATATTCAGTTTTTCGGCCGTAATGCGACCGGAAAAAAGGTCTATTTCCTGAGGATCGTCTTCTAAAATATGCAAAACACTCAGACTATCGATGTAAGTATTTTTCAGATCTTCCAAATCTTCGCGAAACATAATCGAGCTTATGCGGCGATTGGCGTAGATTAGCGTAAAGCGGCTATGAGGCTCACGGGCCAGCGTGGTTTTTATAATTGACAACAAAGGCGTAATGCCTGAGCCGCCGGCAAATCCTAGATAGTGGTTTTCTGCTTCGGCATCGAGCGGTGCGAAAAATCGCCCTTGTGGGGGCATGGCATGGATTACATCGCCCACAGCCAATTCGCTATTGGCCCAGGTTGAAAACGCCCCATTTGTAACATGCTTAATGCCGACTTGCAGCACATTATCGTCAAGCCCGCTGCAGATCGAATAGGATCTGCGAATTTCTTGACCATCGAAGTTCTTTTTAAAGGTCAGGTATTGGCCCTGAACAAATTTAAAATTTGCTTCGGGGTCCGGGCACAGGCTGACAACAACCGCATCACGAATTGTCTTTTGGATATTAGTCACAGTCAGGGAATAAAACCGGGGCATGTCAGTCCTTCTAATGGCATTTGAAGTAATCAAAAGGTTCAAGGCACTCATGGCAGCGCCACTGCGCTTTACAGGGGGTGGATCCGAATTGACTGATGCGCTCGACATCTTGCGCCCCGCACTGAGGGCAGCACTCTGGCCCACCAGACGGATTGGGCGGCGCGATGCCATAAGCCTTAAGCCTTTTTTTGCCGCGCTCCGAAATCCAATCTGTTGTCCATGCCGGGTTAATCTGCTGCTTTATATCAATGTTCTCAATTCCATTTGAATGAGCAGCTTTTTCAATTTCAAGGCCAATGACTGTGGTTGCAGGACATCCAGAATAGGTAGGGGTAATGGTAATCTGTAGTCGGTCATTGAGCCAAGCTACATCTCGGATAATGCCTAAATCCACAATGGAAATGGCTGGAATTTCCGGATCGGGAACTTGCTCCAGAAAATTCCAAATATGCTCTGTGGAAGTTGTCATATTACCAACGTGCATCCGGATAGGCACGTTGCAAATATTGCATCTGTGCCAATAAATGGCCGAGGTGTTCACTATGCATAGTGCCGCTTTTACCACCCTTTTGAGCAGGGTTGTTTTCAGGAATTCTAAGTGTGGCCTGCTCAAGAACTTGTTCAATTGATTTAATGTAATCTTGTTTCAATTCGCTGGGCCGTGGGCCGATCCTAGCATTGGCTACGGCCTGATCTATGGCATCATCGGTTAGCATTTCACCGACAAATGGCCATAGCCGGTCAAGGGCGCTTTGCATTCGGGCATGACTTTCTTCGGTGCCATCACCCAATGCGATCACGGTCTCGCTTGAGCGTTCCAAATGGTAACTCACTTCCTTTACTGCTTTGGCCGCAATATCGCAAACCCGTTGCTCGCTTGAGGTTTGCAATGCCGTAAGCTGCAGAAAATGAAAGGTATCAAACAAATATTGCCGCATCATTGTGTGGCCGAAATCTCTGTTTGGTTGCTCGAGCAAAAGCAGGTTATGAAAATCATAGACCTCACGATGGAACGCCAAATCATCTGCAGTTTTCTCATACCCTTCTAGCTGCCCGGCAAAACCTAGCCACAGCTGGGTTTGACCGATCAGATCAAGTGATATGTTGGCCAAAGCAATGTCTTCTTCCAAGGCTGGCGCATGGCCGCACCACTCACCAAGTCGCTGGCCAAGGATCAGGGCATTGTCCCCCATCCGTAATGCGAACTGTTTTATAGGATCAGTCATCACATGGCTCCGGCGTCGTCTGGGATATCATAAAAGCTGGGGTGGCGGTAAACCTTGGAGTTGCTTGGATCATAAAGCGGGCCCTTGTTTCCTGGGCTGCTGGCACTTATCGCTGCGGCTTCAACCACCCAGATACTCACGCCTTCATTACGCCGGGTATAAACATCCCGAGCGTTGCGAATTGCCGCCTCTGCATCGGCTGCGTGAAGACTGCCTACATGGCGGTGGCTCACCCCATGTTGACCGCGGATAAAAATTTCCCAAAGAGGCCATTCGTTAGACATTTGATAGCTCCTATTCAGCGGCTATGTTTCCGGTTGCTTTCTTGCGGGCATGGGCCAGCATTGCCTCGCGCACCCATGCGCCATCATCCCAAGCCTTGCGGCGGGCCTCAAGGCGCTCTGTATTGCATGGGCCGTTGCCTTTCAGGACGTCGAAAAACTCATCCCAATTCGGTTGGGAAAAATCATAATGACCACGCTTTTCATTCCAAGACAGGGCTGTATCTGGAATGTCTAATCCAAGCAGGTCTGCCTGTGGGGCAGTTTGATCTACGAATTTCTGCCGCAGTTCATCATTTGAATTGATTTTGATCTTCCAAGCCATGGATTGCTCTGAATGAACACTTTCTTTGTCAGAGGGTCCAAACATCATCAAAGAGGGAAACCAGAACCTGTTCAGGGCATCTTGAGCCATCCGCTTTTGTGCGGCAGTGCCTTGTGCCATTTTCATCATAATGTCATAGCCCTGACGTTGATGAAAACTTTCCTCTTTGCAGATGCGCACCATGGCCCGCGCGTAAGGCCCATAAGAGGTGCGCTGCAAAGGAACTTGGTTCATAATAGCAGCCCCGTCAACAAGCCAACCAATGGCCCCCATATCTGCCCATGTCAGGGTCGGGTAGTTAAAGATCGAGCTGTATTTCATCTTGCCTGACAGCAGGTTCTCAGTCAGCTCATCGCGGCTAATTCCCAAAGTTTCTGCGGCGCAATAAAGATAAAGCCCGTGCCCCGCTTCATCTTGTACCTTGGCCAAAAGAATGGCTTTACGTTCAAGGGTTGGCGCGCGCGTGATCCAGTTTCCTTCGGGCAATTGCCCAACAATTTCCGAATGCGCATGTTGGCCAATTTGGCGGATAAGCGTTTTGCGATAGCTCTCGGGCATCCAGTCTTTGGGCTCAATCCTTTCGCCTTGATCAATCCGCTCTTGAAAGCGGCGTTCTTCGGGGCTCATATCCACTTGGGATTTTACCTTTTTCCCGGTGCTTTTGACCATTTGTGCATACATTCGTGGTTTCCTCCCTCAAACGCGTTCCAGTATCATCGCAACGCCTTGACCCACCCCGACACACATTGTGCAAAGCGCATAGCGTCCTTTGGTGCGCTCTAGTTGATTGACAGCACTGACAACCAAACGCGCGCCCGACATTCCCAGTGGATGGCCCATGGCAATCGCCCCACCATTTGGATTTACAAAATCGGCATCATCAGGAATGCCCAAAGCCCGCAGTGTGGCCAGCGCCTGTGCAGCAAAGGCCTCGTTCAGCTCGATGACATCCATATCGGTGATGCTTAGACCCGTTTTAGCCAGAACCTTTTGCGTTGCAGGAACAGGCCCTATACCCATGATGCGCGGTGCAACACCGGCAGATTGCATGGCGATAACACGTGCCTTTGGCGTCAGCCCTTGTTTTGCGGCGGCATCTTCCGAGGCAAGCAACATAGCAGCGGCGCCATCATTGACCCCCGATGCATTGCCCGCCGTCACGGAACGGTTGGCTCCGTTTATGCCGCTCAGCTTGGCAAGTTTTTCGCGCCCTGCGCCGGGGCGGGGATGTTCATCTCGATCCACTACGATCGGATCACCCTTACGCTGAGGCAAAGTAACCGGCGTGATCTCTTCGCAGAACAGGCCGTTTTCCTGTGCCGCAGCCCACCGAGCCTGCGAGCGTTCGGCAAAGGCGTCTTGATCTTCACGGCTAATCGAAAACTCTTCGGCCACATTATCTGCTGTTTGCGGCATGCTATCGGTGCCATATGCGTGTTGCATTTTCGGGTTGATAAAACGCCAGCCGATGGTTGTATCGTAAATCTCGGCCTTGCGGTCAAAGGCGGCTTTTGCCTTGGGCATGACAAAGGGTGCGCGGCTCATGCTTTCTACGCCGCCGGCGACCGCAACATCATATTCGCCAAGTTTTATCGCCCGCGCAGCTTGGCCAACAGCTTCTAGTCCCGAGGCGCAAAGCCGGTTAACGGTAACGCCCGGCACAGTTTCAGGCAGGCCGGCCAAAAGCGCCGCCATGCGGGCCACATTTCTGTTATCTTCGCCGGCTTGGTTGACGCAGCCATAGATCACATCATCCAAACTGGACCAATCAACAGATGGATTGCGCTGCATTAAAGCGGAAATTGGCAAAGCGGCAAGATCATCACAGCGTACATTTGCAAGCGCCCCCCCAAATTTTCCAATCGGTGTGCGTTGCGCATCGCAAATATATGCCAAAGTCATGACGGGTTTTCCCTGATGTTTATCGCTTGATACAGGGGCGATATTTATCCGTCAATAATTATGTTACAAAAAAAATATATAAAATATAAAAATGGTAACATGTAAGGGGCTTTTACCGCAGCCGTTGCTCAGTTTCTGGATTAAAGAAGAGCACCGCATTATGATCGAATTTTAAACCAACTTCCCGTCCGGTTGGAAGTTCGCTATCATCGCTGATTTCGACAATAATTCGCTCGCCTGTGCAACAAACAAGGTATGCGTAACTGACGCCGCCTAGGCGCTCGTGAATATCAATTTTTAAACCCTTTTCTGCCATATCCAACTGGAGTGCTTTTGGCCGAATCCCAATGGTGAGTTTGCTGCCCTCAGCAGGCAATTTGATGGATGCTTTAATCGTTTGGTTATTTAGGGCGGGAACCATAATTTGGCCCGAACATACAACTGCGCTGAGAAAATTCATCGCGGGCGATCCAATAAAACCCGCCACGAACTTATTTTCTGGATCATGGTATAAATCCATTGGACGGCCAACCTGCTCTACATGGCCTGCCCGCAATACGACGATTTTATCGGCCAATGTCATCGCTTCAACCTGATCATGGGTTACATAAATCATTGTGGCGCCGATTTCTTTGTGCAACCGCGCGATTTCCACCCGCATGTCAACACGAAGCTCCGCATCCAGGTTTGACAGAGGTTCATCAAATAAAAACACCTCGGGTCCCCGCACAATAGCCCGCCCAATTGCCACCCGCTGCCTTTGGCCGCCGGATAAAGCTTTTGGTTTTCGATCAAGGTATTCTTCAAGTTTCAATATACGGCTTGCCTCGGCAACTTTTGACTGAATTTCAGACTTCGGGTGTCCAGTCATTTTTAACCCAAATCCCATATTTTCAGCCACACTCATATGTGGATAAAGCGCATATGTCTGAAAAACCATTGCGACGCCGCGGTCGGCAGGATCCGCTTGGGTGACATCTCGGGTGCCTATTTGTATATTTCCATCGGTGGTTTCCTCTAAGCCTGCGATCATCCGCAGAAGCGTAGATTTGCCACATCCTGAGGGGCCTACAAAAACACAAAACTCGCCATCTTCAATATCAAGATCAATGCCATGAATGACTTGTACATCACCATATTTTTTGAATGTATTTGTAAGTTTTACACCAGACATTTTTGCCTCTTTAGGTTGGGAATTGCCAGTTTTCAGCCGCATGCGATATTTCAGATGCAGCTGTTTGAAGGGTGGACGCATGCATCTTTAGGCTTTCAAAAGAATGCCTTTGGATATTTGATGTCAGCGAAAGAGCTCCAAGAGCATGGTTTTTTGAATTTAAAACGGGCACAGCGATACAGATGATGCCGGGTTCGTGTTCTTCGCGGTCAAAGGCCATGCCATTTTTCGCGATGTGGTCCAATTCAGTCCGAAGTGTATCGGCCGTTGTTATTGTGTTGGGCGTATAGCCATAATACGATTGTTTGGCGATGGCCCGCTCTTGTATTTCGGTTGGCAAAAAAGCCATAATTGCTTTTCCAACACCCGTGCAATACCCGGGTCCGGACTTGCCAGCCGAGCTGAACATTTCAATCGGCTGCGCTGCATTTCGTTTGTCCACATACAGCACTTGGCCTTCGTCCATCTGTGCAAGATGAAGAGTTTCGCCAAGTTCTTTGGCCAATCGGTCCAATATCGGGCGCGCCACTGGCGCCAATGCGCTTTGACGCCATGCTGAATGGGCAAGCCGGACCAGACGTATCCCCGGCTGGTATGTTGCCCGGTCATTATCAAAGCTCAACATGCCCTGATTGGTCAGGGTCTGCACCAAACGATACAGTGTTGCTTTTGGATGTGGGCTGTTTGTTAAAATTTCGGAAAAGCGAACAGGGCGGTCAAAACTAGCAATTAAATCTAGAATTTCCAGAGCCTTACCGACTGTTCCGTCAACAGAGGTTTGTTTGCTCATTCTCTATGCCTTTCATTGGCACAATTTTAGCGGCACGAGGTTGTTGACAACTTAAGGGATTCGCCCCATTGTTTCAATAGTTGGAAAAAGGTCTCATTATTTGGAACCAATGTCAACTGGAGAAATGGGAGGAATTTATGACCAATACACTAAAAATGAAGATAGGCACCTTTGCAGCAACAACAATGTTTGCTGCTTCTGCTTTTGCCGGAGATCTAGTGATCACCTTTGATGACTTGAACCCCGATCCAAAACAAGCGTTCGAGGAGGCAGTTGCCGCGTTCGAGGCCGCAAATCCGGATATTAACGTAACAGTCAATAACGGTGATCGCGAAGCGCATAAATCTGCGATCCGTAACTTCTTGTCAGCAAACCCGCCGGATGTGACATCCTGGTATCCGGGTAACCGGATGGGTCCGTTTGTTGACGCAGGCCTGTTTGAACCCATTGATGACCTATGGGCTGAAAACAACCTAAATGAGGACATGGCAGCGGTTAAACCAACCATGTCACGCAACGGTAAAACCTGGGGTGTGCCCTATTCATACTACCAGTGGGGCGTTTATTACCGCAAAGACATCTATGACAAACTTGGTTTGTCAGAGCCTAAAACATGGGGCGAGTTGCTTTCAAACTGTGATGCTCTGAAAGGTGTGGGTGTTACACCCTTTACCATCGGAACCAAATATCTTTGGACAGCTGCGGGCGTGTTTGATTACTTGAACCTGCGCACCAACGGTTATGATGTTCACAACGCTCTGACAGACGGCAAGATCAAGTATACCGATGACCGGATCCGGGCAACCTTTGCCAATTGGGAAGAAATGCTTGATCGTTGTTCCTTCATTGACAACCATGCGTCCATGGATTGGCAAGGCGGTGTTGCCGCGTTCGCAAATGGCGATGCAGGAATGTATGTGATGGGTAACTTTGCTGTAGGTGCGATGCGAGATGCCGGTTTGACAAATGATCAAATCGACTTCTTCCAGTTCCCTGAAATCACACCAGGTCTGCCGATGGCAGAAGAAGCGCCAACGGATGCATTCTTTATTCCATCGGGTGCTAAGAACAAAGAGGATGCCAAAAAATTCCTCGCGTTTGTTGCGCAGGCTGACATTCAATCAAAATGGAATTCAGCCATTGGTCAGTTGCCACCCAATTCGAAAGCAACCGTTGGGGATGACAAGTTCCTTCAAGAGGGTTTTGCAGTGGTGTCCAGTGCAGCTGGTCTAGCTCAGTTCTATGACCGTGATGCGCCGGCCGCTATGGCGTCCGAAGGCATGAAAGGTTTCCAAGAGTTCATGCTTGACCCCAGCAAACTGGATGCAATCCTAGAGCGTTTGGATCAAGTTCAAGCCGAGGTGTATAAGTAACACCAAGCCAATTGGCGGGCGCGTGTTGTCGCGCCCGCTTCGCCAACTTTGAGGAGCGCAATGCAAACCGACATCTCACATACTCAATCAAGCTGGATGTCGCGCCACAAGTTGGAGATAGCGCCCTTTATTTTCTTAATACCGGCTCTATTTTTCTTTTTCATTTACGTTGTCATACCAATTTTCCAATCTTTACAGCTGTCGCTTTATGCATGGAACGGCCTTTATGATGGAAATGGGCAATCGACGTCGACTTTTATAGGTTTGGAAAATTATCGCACTCTTTGGGTTGACCCAAATTTCTGGATTTCGATTAAAAACAATATTTTATGGCTGTTTCTTTATATGCTATCTGTTCCAGTCGGATTGATGATCGCTATCTTTTTAAATCAAACCGTTACGGGCATTCGGATTTATAAGTCGCTTTTTTTCTTTCCGTTTGTGATCAGCCAAGTGGTCGTCGGTTTGATATTTGGTTGGTTTTACAACCCTGACTTTGGTATTGTCGCAAAAGTCTGGCAATTTTTCTTTTGTGAAGAAACCATCAATTTTATTGGTAATAAAACAGTCAAATGTGCGCGCCCTGTGCCGGATATATTATCCAGTGCTGATTATGCCACATACGGCATTATCTTTGCCGGTTTGTGGCCCCAGGTTGCCTATTGCGTCATCTTGTATCTGACCGGTCTTAATAATGTTGCGGCAGATCAGATTGAAGCGGGCCGACTTGATGGCGCCAAAGGCTGGAAGATGCTGTGGTATGTGGTGCTTCCTCAATTGCGCCCTGCGACCTTTATTGCGGTCGCTGTTACGGTTATTGGGGCTTTGCGCTCCTTTGACATGATCGCAATTATGACCCAGGGCGGGCCATACGGCATGACCAATGTGCTTTCCCATTATATGTATGAGGTCGCGATAAGCGAATATGGCGAACGCTATGGATATGGATCAGCTGTCGCAACAGTTTTGTTTGCAATCATGATGGTCTTTATCAGCTATTTTTTATGGCGCATGTACCAAGACGAACGGCGAGGTGCCTAAATGTTTCCACGTCCTATAGAACGGGCAAGTAAGACATCCCGGGTCGCATATCAGTCGTTTCTACCATTTGCGTTGTTTTTATGGCTGCTACCACTGCTTGCCATTTTTCTGACGTCCATGCGCGGATCTAAAGATATAAATACCGGAAACGTTTTTGGCTGGCCGACTGAGTTCAAGCTGATTGAAAACTATTATACAGTTTTTGCCCAAACAGAGGCGGTAAAGTATTTGATCAACAGTTTTCTGATAACCATGCCATCGGTTGTGATTTCGGTTTCTTTGGCATGCCTTGCTGGCTATGCATTGGCAATTTATAGATTTCGTCTGGCCTTGCCACTATTTTTTGTCTTTGTTGCAGGTAATTTTGTGCCATTCCAAATTCTAATGATTCCGGTTCGCGACTTATCTGTTCAAACGGGCCTTTACGATACCATTGCCGGCCAGTTTTTATTTCATGCCGCGTTTCAAACAGGGTTTTGCACTTTGTTTATGCGAAATTTCATAAAGGCTTTACCGTTTGACTTAATCGAAAGCGCCCGCGTCGAAGGTGTCGCAGAGTGGCGGATATTTTGGTATATTATCGTACCGCTTGTACGGCCCGCAATAGCCGCTTTGGCGGTCTTGATTTTTACATTTGTCTGGAATGATTTCTTCTGGGCCAATGTTTTGACCCAAGGTGAACAGGTTAAACCGATCACGGCAGGTGTGCGCGCCCTTAATGGCCAGTTTATTAGCAATTGGCATTTGGTTTCGGCTGCATCGCTGCTTGCAGCTGTCCCGCCGGTGGTTATGTTTTTCCTTATGCAGCGGCATTTTATTGCCGGTCTTACGCTTGGCGCTGTGAAATAGGTGGAGTTCTGGTGGTGGAACAAAAAATTACATTTATTGGTGCTGGCTCTACCATTTTTATGAAAAATATTCTTGGGGATGTTTTACAGTATCCGGCGCTTCAGAATTCAAAAATTGCTTTGATGGATATTGATGAGACTCGGCTCAATGAAAGTGAAATCGTAGCGCATAAGCTGGTGGAAACACTGGGCTTACACGCAAATATTGAAACCTATTCCCAACAGCGCGCAGCACTTGATGGTGCAGACTTTGTTGTCGTTTGCTTTCAAATTGGTGGATATGATCCCTGTACAATTACCGATTTTGAAGTGCCAAAAAAATATGGATTGCGGCAAACCATTGCCGATACCTTGGGCGTCGGCGGCATTATGCGGGGCCTGCGAACAGTGCCGCATTTATGGTCTTTGTGCGAGGATATGCGTTCAGTATGTCCCAATGCGATCATGCTGCAATATGTCAATCCGATGGCCATTAATACCTGGGCTATTGGGGCGCGTTACCCCGATATACGTCAAGTTGGTCTATGTCACTCTGTGCAAGGCACAGCAGAAGAGCTGGCGCGCGATTTAAAGATTGATGTGTCCGATATGCGCTACCGCGCTGGCGGCATTAATCATATGGCGTTTTATCTTGAGCTCGAGGGCCGCGACACCTTGGGTAAATGGCGCGATCTGTATCCTTTGTTGCACCAAGGTTATGCGCAAAAGCAGATACCCGTTGCAACCGGTGCAAACCCGAGATGTCCCAATTTGATTCGCTATGAGGTGATGAAGCATTTTGGTCTTTTCGTCACCGAAAGCTCAGAGCATTTTGCCGAATACGTGCCGTGGTTCATCAAGTCGCATCGGCCTGATTTGATCGACCGTTTTAAAGTTCCTCTCGATGAATATCCCAAACGCTGCGAAGAGCAGCTGGCTGATTGGAAAGACCAAGTGGTGCAGTTCCGCTCAGCAGAAAAAATAGAAGTGCGCCAAAGTCATGAATATGCCGCCCAGATTATAAATGCGGTGGTGACAAACACGCCGGCTGTGATTTATGGCAATATTCCAAATCAAGGGTATATTCCCCAATTGCCAGAAGGATGCGCTGTTGAGGTGCCGTGTTTGGTTGATGCCTTGGGCATTCAGCCCACTTGTGTTGGGGATATTCCGCCACAATTGATTGCGCTTATGCGCACCAATATTAATGTTCAGGAATTAACGGTACAGGCCTTGCTGACGGAAAATCGGGATTTTATTTATCACGCGGCAATGTTGGACCCGCATACAGCGGCTGAATTAGACCTTGATCAAATCCGCAGTCTTGTAGATGAGCTGCTTATAGAACATTCAAATTGGTTGCCAAAATGGCTTCAGAATACGAGGGCGGCATGAGTGGCTTTGCAACATTTCACGATCTAAAGGACGCATCGGTTTTCATTACCGGTGGCGGCGCTGGTATTGGCGCCTCATTGACCGAAGGATTTCTTGCACAAGGCTGCCGTGTGGCTTTTGTCCAGCGGTCCGATGCGAGCTATTTTGCCGAAGAAATGGGTGTAAAATATGGTAATACTCCTTTGTTCTTACCTTGTGATATCACTGATGTTGCAGCGTTGCGAAATGCCATGAAAAAAGGGGCTGAAGCCAACGGACCTTTTTCTGTTTTAGTAAACAATGCCGCAAATGATACCCGACATGAATTGAAAGATTTTTCGGTTGAGGCGTTCGACCAGTCAATGGCGGTCAACCTCAGGCCTCATTTTTTTACCGCGCAAGCTGCCGCACCGGCAATGAAAGAAATAGGCGGTGGATCAATAATAAACTTTTCCTCTATTTCCTATATGATGGGCAACGCAGGCTATCCAGCCTATGCCGCATCAAAATCAGCCATCACAGGCCTCACACGGTCCTTGGCGCGTGAATTGGGGCCAGATAATATTCGTGTCAATGCGCTGATGCCGGGCTGGGTGATGACCGAGCGGCAAAAAGAGCTTTGGGTGACTGAAGACGGACTTCAGCAACATTTGTCTCGTCAGTGTTTGAAAAGCCTCTTGTCACCGTCGGATATCGTCGATGCAACATTGTTTTTGGCTTCAAAAGCCAGCCAGATGATGACCGGGCAGGCGATGGTTGTTGACGGCGGTGTGGTGGTGACAGGCTGATGAAGGATATACGTGGATCACAGCCAGACTGGCTTGCAGCCGATTGGGGAACTTCCCGCCTTAGGATTTGGGGCATGGGGACCAATGGGGATTTGATTGGCCGGCAATTTGGCGATAGCGGCATGTCTCGCATTTCGAAAAGCGAATTTGAAACCGAATTTATAAAGCTTGCAGAACCATTCCTGTCAAATGATACAACACTGGATGTCGTTTGTTGTGGCATGGCTGGATCGCGGCAGGGTTGGGCAGAAGCCTCTTATGTTAAAGTTCCATGTTATCCGCCTGGAATTGCAAACGCCGTGCAGGTTAAAACGGTTGATCCGCGGATAAACGTGTTTGTTCTGCCAGGAATAAAGCAAACTGCTCCAGCGGATGTTATGCGCGGCGAAGAAACCCAAATCAGAGGTTTCATGGCCACAAACCCGGGCTTTGATGGGGTAATTTGCCTTCCGGGAACCCACACAAAATGGGTTCATGTAAGTGCGGGTGAAATCATTAGTTTTCAAACTTTTATGACTGGTGAGTTGTTTTCTTTGCTGAGTGATGCGTCTGTTTTACGCCATACAGTGCAACCTGATGGTTGGGATGAAGCTGCTTTTTTGCAAGCCGTAGAAAGGTCATTTAGCCGACCCAGCGCAGCTGCTGCACAACTCTTTACACTACGCGCTGAGGCGTTGCTGAATGAGCCTTATGAAAATGTGGCCCGCTCGCAGTTATCCGGCATATTGATCGGGATTGAACTGGCCGCTGCCCGACCCTATTGGCTGGGTCAGAATTTGGCAGTTTTAGGAACCCATGAGATTGCAAATGCTTACTGCCAGGCGCTCAAAGCACAGGGGCTGGAAGTAAGCATGGCGCACTCTGAAGACATGACACTTGCAGGCCTGAAACATGCGTATGCAGCGCTGAAGGGTGTGGTGAAAGATGCGTGAGATCATTGCAATTCTTCGCGGAATAACTCCGCCTGACTGTCTTGCCATAACAGAGGCCCTGATCGCAGCGGGCATTCATAAAATTGAAGTACCTCTTAATTCACCTGATCCGTTTCAAAGTATATTGCGGATGTCGAAAACATTTAGCGATGATGCGATCATTGGGGCAGGGACTGTACTCACCGCCGATGATGTGACCAGACTTGCCGATATCGGCGCCCAAATGGTTGTATCGCCAGATTGCAACGAAGAGGTCATCACGGCATCAAAATCAGCAGGCCTGCTATCCTACCCAGGGTGTTTCACTGCCACCGAATGTTTTACGGCTTTGCGCTGTGGTGCGGATGGATTGAAAATTTTTCCTGCCTCACTGATGGGGCCGAAAGGCCTCTCTGCGCTGCGCGCCGTTTTGCCGTCAGAAGCTGCTCTTTATGCTGTGGGCGGCGTTGGCCCAGATAATTTTGCCGACTGGCGCAGTGCAGGCATTACGGGGTTTGGGCTGGGAACAAATCTTTACTTACCCGGCATTGATAGCCAAACTCTTTCACAGCGCGCTGAGATGATAGTGAAAGCTTATGATGAGAGTAAACAAGAATGACCGTTTTTGATCCGACCCCCTGCAAGTTGGGAGAGGGACCGCTGTGGCACCCAATTTTGAATAGGCTTTTTTGGTTCGATATTTTGTCAAACAAATTGCATATGGCGCATGAGGATGAAGTCACCGTTTGGGACTTTCCCGGCCATGTTTCGGCGGCAGGCTGGATAGATCAAAACAGCCTGCTGATCGCCAGTGAAACCGCGCTTGAAGTATTTGACATATTGACCGGGCGTACAGATCGTATTGTTGCGCTCGAAGCGGACAACCCCAAAACCCGCTCTAACGATGGTCGCGCTGATCCATGGGGCGGATTTTGGATTGGCACCATGGCGAAGGATCATGAAAAACACGCCGGCGCTATCTATCGCTATTATCGCGGAGAGTTGCGCAAACTCTTGCCAAATATATCTATTTCAAATGCTATTTGCTTTGCGCCGGATGGCAGTTTTGCCTATTTTGCAGATACCCCCTGTCAATCCATTCAAAAATGGCAATTGAGTGAAGCGGATGGTTGGCCCGTGGGCGAACCAGAGCAATTTGTTGATCTAAGACCACAGAACCTTAACCCAGATGGGGCCGTTGTTGATGCGGCGGGAAATATTTGGAATGCCCAGTGGGGTGCCCATCGGGTGGCGGTTTATGATCCAGAGGGAAACTTCCTTGACCAGATCACTTTTCCGGCAAGTCAAATATCTTGTCCAGCCTTTGGCGGCGCAAATTTATCAACATTGTTTGTCACCTCGGCAGCAACCGGTGTTCGTGAACCATTGGCAGGGCAAACGTTTTTTAAAGCCACAGAAGCCTTAGGACAGGCTGAACATCAGGTCATTTTATGAGTTTGTCATGCAGCGTAGTTTAGGTACCTGTTATTATCCGGAGCACTGGCCCAAAGAGATTTGGGCCGACGATGCCAAGCGGATGGCTGACGCAGGGCTGACTTGGGTCCGTATTGGTGAATTTGCCTGGAAGAGACTAGAGCCGAGCGAGGGTGAGTTTGAGTTTCTATGGCTGGATGAGGCCATAGATATATTGGGCAAAGTCGGCCTAAAGGTGGTTTTGGGAACACCAACAGCAACACCGCCCAAGTGGGTTTTGGATAAATATCCCGATATGCTAGCGGTAGACGCCCAAGGACGTCTACGGCATTTTGGCTCGCGGCGGCATTATTGCTTCAGCCACCAAGGCTATATCGAGCAGTGCCGTGATATTGTCACTCGACTGGCGCAGAGATATGGCGAAAACCCATATGTGCAAGCTTGGCAAATTGACAATGAATATGGATGTCATGACACATCGCTTTCATATTCTGACGTGGCGCGTAAGGGATTTCAAGAATGGTTGAGAGCACAGTTTCCAAGTCAAAATAATAATGGCGACATTCAAGCGTTAAATAAGGCATGGGGAAATGTTTTTTGGTCAATGGACTATGCTTGTTTTGAAGATATTGACCTGCCCAATCTAACCGTTACCGAGCCAAATCCAGCGCATGTTTTGGCATTTCGGCACTATACCTCAGACCAAATTGTTGGCTTTAACCACGCCCAGCTTGAGATTATTAAACGCTACTCTCAGGTGCCTGTTACCCATAATTACATGGGCCGTATTACTGATTTTGATCATTTTAAAGTGGGCTCTGAGATGGATTTTGCCAGCTGGGACAGCTATCCTCTTGGCTTTTTAGAGGACCGTGTTGGCGCCACTGTAGAAGATCAAAAACACTACGCACGCCAAGGCCACCCCGATTTTCAGGCTTTTCATCATGATCTCTACCGGGCCGTGGGCAAAGGCCGTTGGTGGGTGATGGAGCAACAGCCGGGTCCGGTCAATTGGGCGCCATATAATCCTGCACCGCTGGATGGCATGGTGCGGCTTTGGACATGGGAAGCCTTTGCCCATGGTGCAGAAGCGGTTTGCTTTTTCCGCTGGCGACAGGCTCCATTTGCGCAGGAACAAATGCATGCAGGTTTGCTGCGCCCCGACAGTGTCGCAGCCACCGGACTGAAAGAAGCGCAACAGGTCGCCCAAGAGTTGGCCTCGGCCCCAACCGTTACGCCTCATCAGGCCTCGGTTGCGATTATTTTTGATTATGCGGCTGATGCCGCATGGGATATTCAACCGCATGGTCAAGGCCTAAGTTACTTCGGGCTGGTGTTTGATTGTTACTGTGCTTTGCGCAAACTGGGTCTTTCGATCGATTTTCTTTCTGCCGACACGCGTGATTTTAGCGCCTACAAACTCGTGCTGGCACCGGGCATGATGCATATGCCAGATGACTTGAAGCTCGCGTTAGCTGAAAGCGAAAGCCAAGTCATTTTTGGACCGCGCAGCGCTGCACGTGATAATCATATGACAATCCCAACACCGCTTCCCCCTGATCTGCCCGGGTTTGATGTAACAGTAACTGCTGTGCAAAGTTTGCGGCCCGACTTGCCAATCCCGCTGTCGTCGGGTGGCTCAATTATTGGCTATCAAGAAAGCTTGGAAAGCACAGCAAAGGTGGCGCTTTCATCTGCAGACGGACATAAGGTTGCGGTTCAAAATAGAAATATGCTTTATCTTGGAGCATGGTTGGATCAGACAGGGTTTATAAACTTATTCGAAAGTTGCTGCACAGCAGCAGGGGTTCCCACCGTTCAAATGCCAAAAGGCGTGCGCCGCCGATTAACGGGCCATGAAGAATTTTGGTTTAACTATAACCCGCATGCTGTTGAAACCAATGTGGGAAATATTCAACCTGCGGATTTTCTAAAAATAGAAATTTAGGAAAATTACTAACAAATCTCCTGTGATCACCCAAATGAACCTAGCGATTTTTGAAGGAAAATCCGTTAAAGGCTCTAATTCTGGAGTTCATCCGGATTTTTCCGCAGTAAATAACTGTCCATGATCCAGCCATGTTGAGCGCGTGCATTTGCTCTGATCGACTTTATTTCTTCGCAACATTTATGCAAAGGGCCTGCGGCTAAAATCTGCTCTGGCATGCCTAAAAAAGCCCCCCACCAAATGGTGAAATCTTTGCCGTCTAATTGATCGAACGAACAATCCCCATCAAGCATTATAACCGCAGTTTTTACGGCGTCTGGCCAACCACCATCCCGTAGGTTTCGCCCGGTCATAATCATAACGGGTTCAGCCAATGTGTTTAGAGGTATCTTATGTGCGGCGGTCAAAAGTTGAACTGAGGTCAAGCCGGGCACTACATTGATTTTGACGTGCTGCTCTTCAGCGATCAAGCGGTTAGCGATCCGCAAACTGCTGTCATATAACGAAGGATCACCCCAAATCATCAAGGCGATGCGCCCCCCGTTTGGGCGGTTTTTAAGAATTTCATCCCGCCACTGCAGGGCAATTTTCTCATGCCAGTCTGTTACCCGTTTTAAATAGGAGCTTTCCTTTGGATCACGAACCGGTAGCCTAAATCGAGCAATTTTTGGAACTGGCGATAGCAATTTTTCGCAAATCACTGTTCTGAGATCCGCAAGATCAGATTTCTCATCTCCCTTTTCTGGGATGAGTATGAGGTCTGCGGATTGCAGCGCACCCACCGCCTGAGCGGTCAGGTGATCTGGATTGCCCATACCAATTCCAACAAGAAAAAGATCGATCATCGAAAGATGGCCTTAATGAATACGGCCCCTGCAGTTGGCAGAGGCCGTGTATGTTCGCCATGGATAGGATTAAGCAGAGTAAACGCGCGCCTGCACAAACCCTGTTTTTTCCAAAGACCGCATAGCTTTTGCGCCTGCAAGAACAGCTAGATCAACCAGAGGTTCAATGATGATCACGAGCATGTAAGCAAGTCCAAAGCTGGTCACAGATGCCAGCGTTTCTGCGCCAAACCCTTGACCATAAAAGGCCCAGAATGCAACCCAGGCCACAACACCGGCTTGATAGGTGGTCGACAATTTAAGCGCTTGCGCATAACTCAAATCTACATAGGCGGTATTTGGGGCAATCACCCGTTTCGCCAGCGCTGAAACAGCGAACAAAGGCACCAACAGGGTTGTGATATTGATAAAATACTGCGGTAGGTCGGTCGGCGCGAATAGCAGGCCTTGCAAAAGCAGGCCCGCAGCAAGACCAAATGCGGCCGGTGCAGCGCCGAAGAGTAAGAACAAGGTTGATCCTAAGATAAAGTGTACTTCAGAGACGCCAACTGGAAAGTGGGGGAGCACTTGGAAAAATGTGAAGGTTGCAGCCATTGCCAAAACGCAACGCGATGCAAAAGAGGCAATGCCCGCCGACTGAAGTGACTGCAGAGTCAATTTTAAACTATACCAACCTGCGCCCGCGGCAGTCGCATAACTAAGTGCAATTTTTGCACCATTTACAATTCCTGGTTCGATGTGCATTTTCGCTCCCTCTGCTCACTTCCCCGTGAGCTGTTCATACGTTAATCTAAGGCCCAAAGCGGGCCGGTATTTTCGTTGTTGGCCGGTCTCCGGGCTTGCAAAGTGGAGCGAGTTTCCCGCCTTCTCATGCCAAATGGCACAATGGCAATCGGGACCTCTCTTTGCCTACCGTTGCGGGGGCAGCACCGGAATTTGGCAGCGTATTTTGCCGTCACCGGTTTCCCGTTTCACCACCAAGACCACTGTCCTAGCAGCACCATCAACGCGCTCAGTTAAGCAGGACACACCACTGGGTCAAGATAAATCACGACACTTCTGGTGAATCCCCGACATAATTGCCGTCCCGCTCTGCCAAGGGTCCGATTAAAATCAGCCCCGGCGCAGTTCCAGGATCTTTTTTCAGATGCTCTGCCAGTTCGGCAAGAGTGCTGCGCCAGAGGCTTTCATTTTCTGTCGAGACACTTTCAGCCAACAGCGCTGGTGTTTGGGGGGAGATATCATTTGCTATAAGCAATTCGGCCAATGCAGGAAAAGTGCGCTTGGGCATATAGACGACGGTGGTGCAATTGGGATCAGCGATTGCCGCTAGGTTGATATCTTCGGGCAGGGATCCGGCAACATCATGCCCTGTAATAAACTGCACCCGCCGGGCGGAATGCCGGCGGGTAAGTGGAATTTGGGCCGCCGCGGCCGCAGCGCTTGCTGCTGTTACTCCGGGGATGATCTCAAAGTCGATATTTGCAGCCTGCAGAGCAACGATTTCTTCCTCTAAACGCCCAAATATCCCCGGATCACCGGATTTAAGCCGCACCACACGTGCGCCTTGGGATGCATAATCGACCAGCAATTGGCTGACGTGATGTTGCTTGGGCGAGGACCGCCCTGCGCGTTTTCCGACACCGATAAGCTCGGCTTGAGAGCCGGCATGATCCAATATTGGCCCCGAGGACAGATCATCAAATAAAATCACTTCTGCCGCTTTTAAGCGTTGAATGGCTTTGACAGTAAGTAACTCTGGATCACCGGGGCCAGATCCGACAAAACTGACATATCCTGTCATGATGAAGCCTCAGATATAAAGTGAAAAAAAGTGCCCGTGGCATGACCCTTATGAGATCCCGTTTCGGGAACTTTTTGACTATCTGCATCGAAAACATCGGCCAAAGGCGCGTCAGGCTGTTCCAAAATTGTAGAATAATGAAACTCATGACCGCGCAGCGCTGTAGCACTTGCAAAGCCAGCCATGGGTGATTTTAATTGCGCAAAGCGGTATCCAAGATGAAATTTGCGTTTTTCATAACTGGTCACAAGACCTAACAGGCCGGCCATATTGTGTTTTTTTCCGTCTTTATCAATCAAGGCAGTACCCATGGCCATATAGCCTCCGCATTCGCCGTGTACCGGTTTGCTTTTTGCGTGAAGCCTTAGGCTCTCCATGAACTGTGAAGCTGCTGCCAATCGGCCAGCGTGCAACTCAGGATAGCCTCCCGGCAACCAGACAACATCGGCATCCGCTGGAACTTCATCATTTTGAAGTGGGGAAAATGGTATCACCTCTGCTCCATGTTCGCGCCATCCTTTTAAAAGATGCGGATAGGTAAAGGAAAAGGCTGCATCGCGCGCAATAGCAATCTTTTGAGCTGGCGGTTTGGGCAAGGGGTCTAAACCGGCTGCACCAACCCCGCTTGCAGCTTTAATTAAAGACTGGATGTCAATGTTATCATTTAGAAATTTAGCATAGTTTGTGATGGCCTGTTCAAGGTCTGGATGCTCAACCGCTTGGATAAGCCCCAAATGCCGTTCCGGAAGAGCCAGATCACCACGCCTTGGCAAAACGCCCAAAACAGAAATTCCTGCTTTTTCAAACCCCAAACGGGCCAAACGTTCATGGCGCGGACTGGCCACTCGATTTAGGATCACGCCGGCCAAAGGCAGCTCAGGCGCATAAGTGGCAAAACCAAGCGCCGTGGCGGCCGCTGATTGTGCCTGACCGCTGACATCAACGACCAAAACCACAGGCCATCCCATGAGCATTGCGGTTTCAGCGCTGCTGCCAAAGCCACTAGCACCTTTGCTTGCAACGCCGTCAAAAAGACCCATGGATCCTTCTGCAATTGCGATGTCAGCTCCAACCGCTTGTGCTGAAATAGCTGTAAAAAGCGGCTGGTCCATTGACCAGGTATCAAGATTAAACGACGGGCGACGTGCGGCGGCGTGATGAAAGGCCGGATCAATATAATCGGGACCGCTTTTAAAGGGTTGAACAGTCAGGCCAAGATCTGAAATTGCCCTTAGCAGACCAAGCATGACGGTGGTTTTACCGGTCCCCGAACTGGGCGCAGAGATCATCAATCCTTTGGGAAGCATCAATTTGACCCCGAGCTAAATGGTGATGCGGCAGATTGCGGGCGAAACCGCCGATCATAGTCGGTCGAATACAAACAGCTTTCAGTGAACCCCTCTGCTGACAGTGCAGATCCAACCAAAATCAGGGCAGTGCGTTCAATGCCATCGGTCATGTTTTCTTGCAATGTCCCCAACGTGGCGCGGATGATTTTTTGGTCTGGCCAGCTTGCGCGGTAAACAACGGCCACCGGACATTCTATGCCGTATTCGGGTATAAGATCTGCTATGACGGTTTCAAGGTTATGAATCGAAAGATGGATTGCCAAAGTTGCTCCGGTTGCCGCAAAATTCTTTAGGGTTTCCCCCTCAGGCATTTTAGAGGCGCGTCCCGGGGTGCGTGTTAATATAACCGATTGAGCCAAACCCGGCAGCGTAAGCTCAGCGCCCAAGGCTGCAGCAGCGGCAGAAAATGATGGTACGCCGGGCGTCACAGACACCGCAATCCCTTCACCGCGCAACCTGCGTAATTGTTCACCCATAGCAGACCAAACAGATAAATCACCTGAATGCAGTCGGGCAACGTCCTGTCCGGCGGCATCTGCTTTTTTGATCTCTGCTACAATTTGATCTAAATCCATTGGCGCGGTGTTGACGATACGTGCGCCGGACGGACAATGGGCAAGCACCGCTTCGGGCACCAGCGAGCCAGCATAAAGGCACACTGGGCATGATGCGATCAGATCGCGGCCCCTTAAGGTTAAAAGATCAGGCGCGCCTGGCCCTGCTCCAATGAAATGGACGGTCATGATTTCTCTCCTTTTGCCAAAGCGCAGGTGGCAAGCCCATCCTTGGATACCATTCGGTGTCCAAGAAGGTAACTGTTTGCGCCCGCTGCGGCCAAGGCCGATGCCTCGGATAGGCTGCTTGTGTTATAACGCTGTAATGAAAGCTCTGAATGGCTTTGGGTTTTTTGCAAATCAATTTCATTTTGTGGGACAGCGATGATTGACAGGTTAAGGTTCTGGGACAGGCTTTGCAGTGCTGTATTTTGCGCCTTATCAATATGTGTTGCTATTCCAAAGAAGTCTTTCTGCGCTAATCTGTGATGTGCACAAAGTGCTTGATAGACTTCTTGTAAACTTTCCAATTGAACGTTTTTGCGGAATCCAAAGCCGGCAACAATCATAGCGTTAAGCCCCATTGCACCACGGGGTAGGCCGCCTTCCATCCATGTTTTTTGCCCAATGCGCCGGCATGCGATAATTCAATACGCAGCAATTCACCCCCCAAAGATCGGCTCATTTTTGCCAGCAAAGCCTCGCTTTCCAATGTGACGGCGTTGCAGACAATGCGCGTGCCTTTTGAAAGTTTGCCCGTTAAATACTGCAGCATGTCTTCGCTCAGACCACCCCCAACAAAAACGCAATCAGGTTTTGCAAGCCCATCCAAGCACTCAGGCGCGCTGCCATTGATCACCTGCAGCCGCTCAACCCCGATTGTTTTCGCATTTTTAGAAATCCTTTGAGCGCGCGTTTCACTTTGCTCTATTGCAATGGCTTGTGTTGTTGGATGGCAAAGGAGCCATTCTATGGCAATAGATCCTGATCCGCCGCCGATATCCCAAAGAAGTTCTCCTGCTTTTGGCGCTAAGGCGGATAAAGTAAGCGCGCGCATCGGACGTTTGGTTATTTGACCGTCATTTGCAAATAGCGCGTCGTCCTGTCCCGTACTAAAAGATATTTGAGGCCCGCCTTGCGCTGTCATTCCCACAACAACGGGGTGGTTAACATCATGAAAGGCATAGTCTTTGGCCAAAACCTCACGGCATCGGGCGCGCGGTCCTCCCAAAGATTCAAGCACATGCAAAGTCGAGGCGCCAAACCCGATATTAGTTAAGTAGGTTGCAAGGTCTTCGACCGCAGCCCCATCGCGTACTGTCACCAGAAGGTTTTGGCTGCACTGCAAACCCTGCCGAAGTCGGGAAAACGGTCCGGCATGCAGCCCGTAACATTCTGTGGCCTCCAACGGCCAGCCAAGGGCAGAAGCAGCCAAAGAAAAACAGGATGGGGCAGGGATCGATATCCATTCATCTGGCTTTAAGTGTCGGCTTAAAACAGTCCCAGCCCCAAACCAAAATGGATCACCAGAGGCTAAAACGACCGTAGGCTGACCGCGCAGTTTTAAGATTTCATCAATGCCATCTTTGAAAGGTACGGGCCACACTATGAATTTTTCAGCTCCGCTTTTCGAAAGTAAACGGATATGCCGTTCTGCGCCCCAAATTGTTTGAGCATGAGCCAGTGCGTTTTGACTTGCAGACGTCAGACCTTCTAGTCCATCTTCGCCCAATCCAACAATGGTTAACCAGGCTGCTTTAGACATGAGCGTAAACCTTTTGATACTTGCCGGCACAACCGAGGCCAGCCAGCTTGCCAAACAAGTCAGCGCCGCAAAGATCAAGGCGGTTCTGTCTTATGCCGGGCGGGTTGAAAGGCCCAAGCCGCAACCCTTGCCCCGCCGCATAGGAGGATTTGGAGGGGTTGAGGGCCTTAAAACGTACCTGCGCGAAAATTCGATTACCCATGTGGTTGATACCACGCACCCATTTGCGGTTCAGATGAGTCAACATGCGGTTGATGCCTGCGTTGATCTTGATCTTCCGTTGATGGCATTCAGCCGGCCAGAATGGAAACCGATTGCAGGTGATAATTGGACTGAGGTTGAGGATATACCCGCCGCGGTCTCGGCTTTGAAGGGGGCGAAAAAACGCATAATGCTTGCATTGGGCAGAATGCACTTGGAGGCTTTTGCCAAACAGCCGCATCACCGATATCTGTTGCGCCTTGTGGACCCACCCGGCAAAGAGCCTTCGCTGCCAAATCACGATATTGTAGTATCTCGTGGGCCCTTTACCAAAGAGGGCGATCTGGCCCTGATGCGGGACTATAATATCGAGCTTGTGGTGTGCAAAAATGCCGGAGGTGTTGCCTCGCGCGCTAAACTTGATGCGGCCCGCACCCTGTCTTTGCCTGTTATCATGATTGCACGGCCGAGGCTTGACCGCCCGCGGCTTGAAACGGGTAGTCTGAGCAAGGTAATGCAATGGCTGGGTCATTCGGGCACCGATCTGGGTGTGTAAACCCACGGGGTCTGTCCTCTTCGTTGGATCAGCCGGGTATGAGAAGACCCCACAATGACCATGGTGCGCATATCTGCCATCTCTGCTGTTGTTTGTGACAATCCAACGATATTGATAGTTTCATCATTTGTGCTGACTGCACGCGCAAAAATAACAGGCCGGTCATCTTTGCAGCACGCTTTTAAAACGTCCAAAGCTCTTGCAAATCCATTCGGCCTTGACTTTGAGCGAGGATTGTAAAAAGCCATTGCAAAGTCGGCTTCTGATGCCAGTCGTAATCGCTTTTCAATCAATTCCCAGGGCTTTAGATTATCACTGAGATTGATTGCGCAAAAATCATGCCCCAAGGGCGCTCCGGCTCGGGCGGAAGCAGCAAGCATGGCTGTGATTCCCGGTAAGACTTCAATATCAAGGTGGCGGTAATTTTCGGGACCTTGCTCAACAGCTTCAAAAACAGCAGCAGCCATAGCAAATACGCCGGGATCACCAGAAGAAACAACAGCCACCTTCTTGCCGTCTGCTGCTAAAGATAGGGCCAGTTTGGACCTGTCCAACTCGACCCGGTTGTCCGATCCATGAAGGGTCAGGCCCGGCCGTTTCTGAACTCTTGCCACATAGGGGAAATAGCCAATGATGTCCGTTGCCGCCGAAAGCGCATGATCTACTTCTGGTGTAATGAGTGCGTCATTACCGGGCCCCAAACCAACAATTTTCAACCACCCGCTCATGGTCTTCGTCCTTCACCATGGACTACTATAATTGAAAAATAGGGTGTCGCTTTGTCCACGGCGTCACTAAGTTTCTGAACGCTTTGGTTGGGCATGGTTGCATATTCAATCAGCCATGCCCGATCATATAGCCCGGCGGTCTGAAGGGCTGCGCAAACTTTATCAAAATTGCGCCCGATCTTCATAACAACCAATGCATTGGTATCTTGCATGCGTCTGCTCAACTCATGCTCACTTAGGGTGCCCAAAAGAACCGTTAGCACGTCATCACCCCAAGTGATTGGTATTCCGGTCAAAGTCCACGCGCCTGACATTCCGGTGATAGCGGGGATGACTTCCACTGGGTGGGTGTCTTTGACGCGTGTGTAAAGATGCATGAAAGAGCCGTAAAAAAACGGATCACCCTCACAGAGAACACATATATTGTTCCCTGCATCTGACAGAGCTTGAATATGCGTCGCGCACTCTTGATAAAAAGCGGAGAGCATTTGATTATACCGTGGGTCAGTGACCGGAATTTCCGTTGTAACTGGGTATTCCATGGGAAATTCAATTGCTGCGCCGGACAGCATACCGTCCACGATACTACGTGCTTGCCCTTTGCGGCCTTTTTTTCGGAAAAATGCAATATGAGAGGTAGACCGAATGAGCCTATCAGCCTTAACGCTCATTAAATCTGGATTACCAGGGCCCAAGCCGACGCCGTAAATGGTGCCTTTATGCTCTGAATTATGCGTCATTCCAAAGGGCTCGCGAGCGCGTTGACGGCAGCAACCGTGATGGCGCTTCCGCCCAGACGGCCTTTGACAATACAGCATGGGGCCGGCTGTGCCTGCCAAAGCGCATCTTTGCTTTCGACCGCGCCCACAAACCCCACGGGGCATCCGATAATGGCTGCCGGCTTTGGACAACTGTCATCCTCGAGCATATTTAAAAGATGAAACAAAGCGGTCGGAGCATTGCCGATAGCAACCACCGCGCCTTCGAGGTGTGGTCGCCATAACTCAAGCGCTGCAGCCGATCTTGTGTTTTTCATTTCTTGCGCCAGATCATGAATGCCCTTCGCGTGAAGCGTGCAAATTATTTCATTATCTGCAGGCAGACGGGTGCGAGTGATGCCTTCTGAGACCATGCGTGCATCACATAAGATAGGGGCGCCATTTAAGAGCGCGGCTTTTGCGGTTTTGGCAAAGCCTTCAGAAAAGTGGATGTACTTGGCCAAGCCAACCATTCCGGCAGCATGGATCATTCGCACAGCGACCTTTTCTTCATCTTGGTCAAAACGCTTTAAATCACTCTCAGACCGGATGGTGTGAAAAGAGGTTTTGTAAATCGCAGCGCCGTTGGTTTCATAGGTATAGGGCATTATAAGCTGTCCAGAGTTTTAAGGATAAGAGGGCCAGTAAGCCCGGTTTTCTGGGGCGTATCGCCCGCATGGCCATCTTGGATCAAATTGAATGTCCCATTTTCACCAACCAATGTGATATCTGCATCTTTTGAGCGCGCGCAGCCTTTTGAGCAGCCCGATATATGCAATTTCCCTTTTATTTTACCAGCCAATGCGCGTGCAAGGGGTCTGGTTTCGACAGTGGCGCTTTGGCACATAGGCTGTCCGGGGCAGGCATTTATCTGCAACAGCGGATCTTTGTGACAGGTAATGAAGCGACGATCTGTGTCAATGGTTTTGCCATCTTTCAACAAGATGCTGCGCCAAGGTGTTAGCCGAATAGTTTTAGCTTTGCTCATATTTAAAAGCTGCAACACGTCTTGATAGTTACATTGACCAAAGGGAATACCGATGATCTGCCCTTCAGATATTTCGCCGATGTGCAGCGGTATGTTTTGCGGGTTCCGTGGAATTAAATCCCACGCTTTGGGCAATGCTTCGTTTGTAAGATGGATACGCATTCGTTTTGCCGAATGCCCGCCCGTTGCATTGAACCATCTGGCGACATCAATAATGCAATCAACCAAAGTCTTTGTAGTTGCCGCTCGGCCAAAGTCGCTTCCATCTGGGCAGACTAGTAAAGTGCCGTCTGCAGTTCGCTCAATTCTTATATCGGCAGAGACATTCTGTAATCTTGGGATTCTTCCTAAGTCGACAGCAAAGCCAAATTTTGCAGGCAAATCTGGAAGCTCTGAAAGGCGTAGATAAAATTCTTTTGTGATTTGTTCGCTTAGATCACCTTGCACCCAATCAGGCGTAATAATTATATTGCGCCGCGCTTCGGTCGCCAGATCACGGTCCAGAAGATCAAGTTGATGCAGATTATCTAACAGCCGTTCATGACCGCGCGGGTCTATACCGCGTAATTGTAAATTTGCCCGGTTGGTAATTTCAACAATGCCGGAGCCGTAGATATCAGAAAGGCGACATATTTCTTCGAGTTGATTTTTAGAAAATTGGGCAAGTTTTGGCCGGATGCGAACAATCAACCCATCGCCAGATATCATGGGCCGATGGGCGCCTGGGCACCATCCTTTCACAGAGGGTTCAGTCATGCTGCCCCCTCCATTGCCGCGATAACTGAGTTGCGTCTGGATTTCCAAAGACCGGCCTGATGCAGCTTTTCAAACCGTGATTTCATAGCAAGATAGGCCTGAGGATTTTTGTCTTCTAAAAACGAACAAACCTCGGCATTGTCCAAGGTCGCCTCATAATAAAGATCAAATAGATGCGTTGAAACAACATTGGCGAGCTGCGCAAAGCTTGCCATGTGATCAAGTGTGGCAGCGATTTCTGCAGCGCCTCGAAATCCATGGCGCTGCATGCCAGCGATCCAATTGGGATTACTGGCCCGGGATTGAACAACGCGGGCTATTTCTTCTGGCAAACTGCGCGCACGCGGCGTTTCGGGGCGCGTGTTATCCATATGATATAGCGCTGCTGAACCACCGGTAACGCTTTGAGCGGCTGCAAAACCTGCTTCATGTGTTGCGTAATCTGCTGCAAGTAAAAGATCCGTTTCGCACAGATCCTGCAGGTGAACAAAACTATCTGCTTTGGCAACGCGCTCGGCAATTGCTTGGGGCTGATGGGTAACGTTTTCACCATCAAAGGCATAGGCGCTTGCCTTGAGCCAAGCTTGACCGGCCGCGGCGCGCGCTTGATCAGTATAATGTTCAGTAAGATCCGTCATGCCAAGGCCATAGCTGGCAGGTGCAGGACCAAAGACACGGCTGTGATGCTGAGCTGCCACAAATGGGTTCCAGTCTATTGCTTCGTCGCGTTTAGCCAAGCTGCGCACAGCTTGGGAAAACAAAGCTGTTAGGGTTGGAAAGACATCTCGGAAAAGCCCCGAAACCCGTAACGTAACATCAAGTCTTGGCCGCTCAAGTTCAGCGATGGGAATAATTTCAATACCGCTAACCCGTTCAGAGCCTTTATCCCACTTTGGTTTGACACCCAGCAAATGCAAGGCCATGGCAAATTCTTCGCCGGCCGTGCGCATGGTTGCCGAGCCCCATAAATCCACAATCAGATTTTTGGGGTACTCTCCCTGATCCTGTAAATGCCGTCGAACCAGTTCTTCTGCCAGTTTGACACCCTGTGCATAGGCAGACCGTGTGGGCACGGATCGGGGGTCGGTGGTGTAAAGATTACGGCCCGTAGGAAGCACATCGCTTCGTCCGCGATAAGGCGAACCAGAAGGTCCTGCCTCAATTCGTTTGCCGGCGAGCGCGGCTAAAAGACCCCTGCGCTCGTTTTGGGCCGACGCAGTTATATCAATGGGTGATTTTACGTCAGATGTCCGTCCAAAAACATGCAAGCCATCGCCATATTGGCTTTCCTTTATGTCACAAACAAACCTGTCTATGCGTGTGATGGCTTCTGCTGCTGAAGCCGCTTTATCAAGGCCAAGATCGGCTTCGACACCTAGGGCTTGGGCTTCACTGCGAATATCGAGTTGAAGGCGATCGCGTCGTTTGGGGTCTAAACCGTCTGCGTTGGAAAATTCATCCAGCAAGGCCTCTAATTGTGACATCCGGTCCGGTACGGCGCTTTGTTTCAAAGCTGGGGGCACATGCCCCAATGTGATGGCTCCGATCCGCCGTTTCGCTTGTGCCGCTTCGCCCGGATCATTCACGATAAAGGGATAAATAACCGGAAGGTCACCAATTAAAGCCTCTGGCCAGCACTCGGATGAAAGCGCAACTGATTTTCCCGGCAACCATTCAAGAGTGCCATGCGCGCCGATATGAATAAGCGCATCTGCGCCAAATACTTCGCGCAGCCATAAATAAAATGCGACGTAAGAGTGTCGCGGTGTACGGGATGTATCGTGATAATCGCTGTCTCGATCATTCCTCCAACCGCGTTCAGGTTGCAAGGCCACCAAAGCATTTCCTTGCTTGATGGCAGAAAACTCAAAAAAACCGGCGGATACTAAAGGGTCATCCTGCGGGTTGCCCCAAATGTCTTTGAGTGATTTTTGAAGCGACCCTGAAAGGGATTTCAATGCCTTTTGATAATCGTCTACCGGCCACTTTAGTGAAGGTTTCTCCAACTCGGTTGGCAAATCATCACTGGGTTCGATGTGGTATCCTTCGTCTGCCAGATCATTCAGAATACTTTTTGCCGAAGCTATCGCATCAAGCCCCACAGCGTGGGCCATTTGCCAGTGTTTCCCGGGATAAGTGGATAAAATCAAAGCCGGCTTTTTTTCATTGTTATTTTTGTCTTGTAAAACAATATGTGCCCTAACGCGGCGCGCCAGTGCTTTTATGCGGTCCTTATCAGGTTGGTGTGCAAACCTTGAAAATTCCAGTTCAGGGTCTTTGACGCCAGGTTGCTTGAATGAGGCAACACCAGAAAAGATCCGGCCATCTACTTCTGGCAACACGACATGCATCGCAAGATCTGCAGGGGATAGGCCACGCTCACCATTCCGCCAAGCCGATCGGGTAGATGTTGCAAGGGCCATTTGAAAGACAGGTACACCTGCTGCATCAAGTGGAGAGGCTCCGGTTGATCCTTTGCCAGAAAATGCAGTGGCATTGATAATGGCTGCCGGTTTTAGGTATTTTATTTGCCGCGTGAGCCATCCCGCTGCTTGCGGCTCTTTTAATGAGGGAGCAAAGAGCCCAAGGGTATCATACCCATGCTGTTCTAACTCACGGCTTATTGCTTCGATCGGCGCAAGGTCTGCGGCGCGTAGATAAGAGAGATAAAAACTCATGATTATAAGGGGTTTCTGCCGCACATCAGGGTTAAAAATATTTGGGCATACAATACCTGATTGATGGGTCCATGCGCCTACTTGGGGAAGAGATTTGCTGATTAAATCGGGACGAGCGTATAAGCCCGAGGCTAAGGCAAGCTGTGCAAGAGCTGCACGGGCAGCGGGTGCGCCGCCGGTTTCACAAAGCATGGACAGTTGTCTTAGCGTTGATATTGGTAGCGTAGATATCTCATCTAGTTGCGGGTCAATGCGCCCATCCGCTGGCAATACTGCCAGTGCTATACCTTTTTCAATTGCCAATGCACGAACCTGTTGCAGGCCATAGGACCAATAAGGCATGCCTCCAATAAGGCGGATCAGAATACCCCGCGCACCGATTAGAGTTTTCTCTAAATAGCTATCTACCGAAAGTGGATGCTTTAGGGCGGTTAAATTGGCCAGCCGTAAGGATGGTAAGTGAGCTTTTTCTTGATGCCAACCCGCTGCAAAAGCGCCCAAGTCACTGTCCGAAAATGACAAAACCACAAGATCAGCAGGGCTTTGCCCCAGATCCTGCGGTGTGTCGGTTTCTTCTAACCCGTGGCTTTCGCGAAAGATAACATGCATCGACTGCATTTACTCCATGAGAGTGGTTTCAATAGCTTTACGGTTTATATTGTCATGTTCTCCGATAACGACCAATCGACCTGCGCGGGGTTCTTGGGGCAACCAAGGGCGATCAAATTGCGTCCGAACTCGGGACCCTACGGCCTGAACTAAAAGTCGCATGGGTTTATCTTGCACCGCGGCATAGCCTTTAACGCGCAAAATATTTTGCTCTTTTGCCAATTGCTCAATGCGCTGCGCCAATGTTTCTGGATTTTGCACTTCGTTCAACTCAACAACAATGCTGTCGAAGTCTTCATGATCATGATCATGCGGCGCATCGTGATGCGATGGTCTTGCATCCATATCATCCTCTGCCGCGGCCTCTAATCCCAAAATAACCCGAGGATCAACGACACCTTCGGCCACCTCAACCACGGGCAAAGGGCGAGGCGCTTCGGCGGCGATGATATCCTTGGCTCTTGCTATCCCGTCTGCACCGGCCAAATCAGGTTTTGTTAAAAGAATAAGATCAGCGCAGGAAATCTGGTCTTCGAAAACTTCTGACAAGGGGGTTTCGTGATCCAAACTGTCGTCGGCAGCGCGCTGCGCCTCCACGGCATCAATATTTGGAGCAAACCGGCCAGCCGCAACTGCTTCGGCGTCGGCCAGAGCGATCACGCCATCCACGGTGATCCGTGAGCGAATATCAGGCCAGTCAAAAGCTTTGAGCAAAGGTTTTGGAAGCGCCAAGCCAGAGGTTTCGATCAGAATATGTTCTGGCCGTGGAGAAAGCGCCATCAAAGCTTCGATGGTCGGAATGAAATCATCTGCGACAGTGCAGCAGATGCAGCCATTTGCGAGCTCTAGAATGTTTTCTGCTGGGCACTCTGGAATGGCGCAAGACTTTAAGATGTCGCCATCAACGCCGACATCGCCGAACTCATTGACGATAACAGCCAGCCGCTTACCACCAGGGTTCTGCATCAAGTGACGGATCAAGGTGGTTTTACCAGATCCTAAAAATCCAGTGATCACTGTTACAGGAAGTTTGGTTAGATCAGTCATTTTCTACCTCAATCGGGGGAATGCGGGCGACACAGTTTTTACGAAAGTGATCCGATCTTTCGCGCCATGGTACTTTTCCATCTGCGGCATTCAGATACTTCTTCGCGCCATCAATGATGACATCAACATGCTCTGCAGGGTTAAGATTTCCGTAAACATAGCTCCAACGTTCGGGGCTTCGCAAAACAATCGAGCACCCGTTCGAACAGTTTGCGAAACAAGAAACTGATTTAAGGGTGATTTCCGGTGGAAGATTGGTCCCTTCCAAAGCCTCTAGCAGACGTGTTCCCGGACGGGTTTCGTCTTCGGAATTTGCTCCAACATGGCGACAGGACTTGCAGACCAAGAGCTCGATCGGTTTTGGGTGTGTTTCCTGCATCGTGTTCCTCGGGCCATTCGTGGGCAACGTCCGACAGGGCAAAGCAGGGCACGTGATACTTCACGTGGACCGCCCGGGCACACCCCGTCCGGACTGGGTTTTAATTCAAGTTGGCAGGTCTCCCGGCTTGCAGATCCAGAGGCTTGTGCCTCAACGCGCAACGCACCTTCCCGGTTTTGCCAGTGGATGGCGTGCGCTTTCTGGTCACGGTCGCGGGGGCGGCTGCATTTCGGCTTAGACATCTTGGGCGTCGTAAAACCGGTCGCATTCCCTCTTCGCCTGTTCTAAGAACAGGAACCAACGTTGAATTGCAATGCGCTATGGGCGTGGTCAAGTCAAGCAAAAGGAATGACAATGGTGGATGAAAATCAGCGGCACAAAGCAAAAATGCAGAAGATCAAGGCTGCACGTGATAAAATAATGCAGTCAAAGACCAAAGAAAAAGGTCTGATTATGGTGCATACGGGCGCGGGCAAGGGTAAATCTTCGTCTGGGTTCGGCATGATAATGCGCTGTATCGCGCATCAAATGCCCTGTGCAGTGGTGCAGTTCATCAAAGGCACTTGGGTCACTGGCGAAAGAAAATTACTAACTGAACGGTTTCAAGAAGAGTGCACATTTGTGGTGTCTGGCGAAGGTTTTACTTGGGAAACGCAAGACCGCGAGCGTGATATAGCAGCGGCGCAAGCCGGTTGGCAGCGCGCAAAAGAATTAATCAAGGACGAAAAGTTTAAATTTGTACTTTTGGACGAAATTAATATCGCCTTGCGCTATGGTTATATAGATATTGATGAGGTGGTGGACTTTTTACTGGCTGAAAAACCGCACATGACCCATGTCTGCCTAACCGGGCGCAATGCCAAGCCAGAATTGATTGAAGCTGCGGATTTGGTTACGGAAATGACTTTGCTAAAACACCCGTTTAAAGATGGCGTTATGGCGCAATTGGGAGTGGAGTTCTAAAGATGCCCGCCTTGATGGTGCAGGGAACTGGATCAAATGTGGGAAAATCCCTTCTCGTGGCAGGGATGTGTCGCGCGCTTTATAAACGAGGGCTTAAAGTAGCCCCTTTTAAGCCGCAGAATATGTCAAATAATGCGGCCGTGACCTCGGACGGCGGAGAAATTGGCCGTGCTCAGGCCTTGCAGGCGCAAGCCTGTGGTCTTTCGCCATTATGTGATATGAACCCGGTTTTATTAAAACCTGAAAGTGAAACAGGCTCACAAGTGATTGTACAAGGCAAACGTTTTGCCACAAGTAAAGCCCGTGAGTACGCAGGTCTTAAGCCAAAATTATTGCCTTATGTTCTGGAGAGTTTTGAACGTCTGAAATCAAATCATGATTTGGTGGTTGTTGAAGGTGCGGGCAGTCCAGCAGAGATTAATTTGCGAGCAGGTGATATTGCTAATATGGGATTTGCTCGCGCTGGTAACGTACCCGTCCTTTTGACCGGTGATATTGACCGCGGCGGGGTCATTGCCCAATTGGTGGGCACCAAAGCCGTTCTTGATCCGGAAGATGAAAAGCAAATCATCGGGTTTTTGGTGAACAAATTTCGCGGTGATCCGAAATTGTTTGATGACGGATATAAGATGATTGAACAAAAGACTGGCTGGTCAGGCTTTGGCGTGGTTCCCTATTTTTCAGATGCTTGGAAACTTCCTGCAGAAGATGCTTTGGATATTTCGACACCTCAAAGACCAGGCAAGCCGCACATTGTGTGTCTGGGCCTGTCGCGCATAGCGAATTTTGATGATCTTGATCCTCTTTCAAATGATCCGGATTTAAGGGTGACTATTTTAAAAGCGGGCCAAACAATTCCAGTAGATGCAAGTTTGGTGATTATCCCAGGCAGCAAATCAACAACGGGTGATTTGAACTATTTGCGCCAGCAAGGATGGGACATTGATCTTATGGCTCATCACCGCCGTGGTGGATACATATTGGGTATTTGCGGCGGCTATCAGATGCTTGGTGCATCGATTGATGACCCAGAGGGCATAGAAGGCGCAAATGGCGCTACAGAAGGTTTGGGTTTGTTGAAAACAAAAACCGTTATGAAACCCAAAAAAGCGCTAACGGAAGTTGTCGCGCGGCATCAAGACACTGGCTTAAACTTCTCAGGGTATGAGATTCATATCGGGCAGACGAGCGGTCCGGATTGCGCGCGCCCCTTTGCATGCATCGGGGATGTTAATGAGGGCGCGATCAGTGAAGATGGCCGCATTTTTGGTAGCTATTTACATGGAATGTTCTCAGATGATGAATTTCGTAGGTCCTTTCTGGGGCAATTGGGTATTGCGGCAAGCCAGCTATCATATGCAGAAAGTGTTGAGAGAACATTAGATGATCTGGCAAAACACATTGAGCTTTATGTCGATTTGGATCATTTGGTAACTTGTGCTCGGTAAGCTTAAGACTGTTCCAGTGCTTCATGAACCGCTGTTCGCATATCTTCAATAAGCGGGACGCCACTTCCAATAAATTGACTCATAATTACGCCGGTTAGCTGTTCTTTAGGATCAACCCAGAAAAAAGTGTTGGCTGCACCAGCCCAGCCAAATTCATCAAAATTACTAGGGGCAATGGCTATGCTTGGGTCGAGCATAATGCGGCCGATTAAATTCCAGCCATAGCCAAGCAAGGGCCAATAAGAAATGCGCAAAGGCAATTCGTTTTGCGGTATTCTGTTCGGACGCATCATTTTCAACGTTTCAGGGGATAAAATAACTTCCCCCGATGGGGCTTTGCCGTCTAATAGCATTCTTGCGAAAGACGCATAATCACTCAAGGTGGAAAACAAACCATAGCCGCCGCGGCAGAATGTCTTTGACCCTATGGGATGTTTCTCACTCACGTCTAATGCTTTCAATACATGCTTCGGAGGGGTAATAGGCGGAAGGCTTTCCAGATCGCTGGTTCCGTACATACTCATAAGGCGTGGCAAATCTTTTTGTGTGAGATGGAAACTGGTATCCACCATTTTGAGTGGCGCAAAAATCATTTTGCTCAAAAGAGCTTGAATTGATTTGCCTGTTGCCCGTTGAATAATATGTGCAAGCACATCTGTTGAAACACTATAGCGCCAGGCAGATCCAGGGTGAAAGGCAAGGGGTAAGGAACATAATGCGTCCATCATGCCATCCAGATCGCGCTCTGCATTACCCATAATTTCTGCCTGTCTGTAATAAGGAGATATATGACAGCCCATGATGAATTCATATGAAAAACCGGCGCGATGGGTCAGCAAGTGTTCAACAGTGATTAAAGTTTCTGCAGGCTCGATTTTACCGCTAGCATGCAGCACAGCCATTGAAGAAAAACGCTCGTCATAAACCGCAATAGGATCGTTCAAGTTAAATGATCCTTGTTCAATCAACTGCAATGCAAGCACGGATATTATGGGCTTGGTCATCGAATAAATTCGATAAATTGCAGTTTCGGAAATTGGCGTTTTCTTTTCAAAATCCGCAAATCCAGCCCGGCCGCGGTGAAAACAGGCCCCATTCTTTTCTATTTGCCATTCAATTCCAGAGAATTTTTTCTTAGATACGTAATTGTCTGCAATTTTTTGCAACGGATCAGCCATGCGATATTTCCACCTAAATACTGCTAAGTCCAGGAACGAATTGTATTTACCGTGATAAATCTGAATTTTCCAAAATAACAGTTTTTTCCTTTAACCAGCAAAGAACTGTGAGTTGCAAGATGCGATTTTTCTGTTCTTTTGGGTAAATTGAATTTAGCTAAAATAAATGCACTGGAATGGAAAAAAATGCAGTTTTTTAGTTTCATAAAGAATAACCTTGCTTGGCTTGGAGCAGGCGCATTGCTGGCCTTTCTATCCAGCTTTGGACAGACCTTTTTTATATCAATTTTTTCCGGCCATATTCGTGCAGAATTTGGGCTTTCACACTCGGCTTGGGGCGGAATTTACTCTCTTGGTACAGGGGCTTCTGCGCTTGTGATGATTTGGGCCGGCATTACGAGCGATTACATTCGAA
>ERZ1049444.305-NODE-305-length-50396-cov-23.630540_pt1 | contig 50396 bp, 64 predicted proteins | sample MGYA00383101_ERZ1049444 | MGnify/ENA primary metagenome ERZ1049444 (study PRJEB29581, sample SAMEA5548371) | metagenome | biome: marine; feature: coastal; material: water | depth 50 m | study: Short-term variability in the microbial, nano- and picoplankton... | reverse complement strand
AATTACTTCAAGAAATTAAAAAGAACGATTAAATTGCTTCTCTTTCTTTTAGTATATCTTCAATACTGTTGTTGATTGGTGGCTCTGGCATGTTTTGTCTAGTTTGACCTTCCACCATTGCTTGTGCTTCATCAAGTATTGATTGTGCATCACCATTAGATGTTGTAAATTCACCCATTGTTCCTTCATGGGTAATAGTAGAACCTGTTACAATATCTCCAAGCATGCTTGATAGGTCTTGCATCGAGTCTGCTACTTCTGGCATCATTCCTCCTAATGATGTGCTTAATCCTTTGATTAATGACATACATGGGCTTAGTGTTACTACTACGTCTCCTAATTCTGAAACGGTGTTTAATCTAATCTGAACTTGTTCCATTGATAATTTTGCGTTACTCACTGTCTTGTTTGTCTTTCTTATCTCTGCTAATTCATTTGCATACATTTTTGCATAAGGTTGATTATTTGCTTTTGTTGCTTCTACAATTTTGTCCATAAACATTGTATCTTTTTGTTTTAATTTTTGCTCAGTTTCTCCTAATTTACTAATCTGGAGTTGTAGCTTCTTCTGTGCTACATCTAATCTGTGTTTTAGTGGGGCTTCAGGTTTAACAGTACCCATGAATTTCTGAGACAGTGTTTCCTTATTTTTTAAAATATTCCACTTCTCTGAAAATGATACCATGTAAGAAACTGCATAATTTGGCATTTTATAGAAAGACTAAAAAAAATTGATCTAAATGGATCAATTTTTCTTAAGTAAGTCTACACTCTGCCTAGTGAAAATCATCCAAAAGTAAATGTGAATACCTCAAAGCCAGGATTTTCTATTTTTATAACAATCTCATGCAGTCCTTCTTGGGCTGATTCAATCAAGTTGTATAATCTTGGCTCTGAAATATTCACTGTTCCATCTGGTAAAACATCATCTCCTCTAATTTCTGATGACATAAGATTTCCATCATACGTAATCTTCAATACTGCTTCATTTGATGCAACAATGTTAACTTGTTTAGCCTTAAAATTCAGTACAATTTTTCCTGAATCTGAAACTAACATCATTCCATCATTATTGTTTTTCCACATTCCTTCCACGTAGAAATAATGTTCTCGGAATTGTTCAGGTAATTGATAAGTCACGACTTTGTTTTTTGAAAATCCTTCTTCGTTTCCTAATTGGTTCCTTCCTTCTGCAAAACTAAATCCAAAGTATAATTCAGGAGTACGGATTGGTGCATGTTCAAATTCACTCAGTTTAACAAAATTCTTTTTTTCTAGTGTTTTACCCGTTGTTTCTGATCTTTCTGCTAAAAGTAATTGAATTACTTCTTCTGTTTCTTTATAGGCTCCTTCCCCAATATGATCAAATCTGATGTATCCTTCATGGTCTGCAATGTATTTTCTTGGCCAGTATCTATTTTTAAAATCATTCCAAATCTCTTTTTCATTATCTTGTAGCACGGGGTATTTCACTCCAAATTTTTTAGTTGCAAAAACTACATTTTCATATTCCTTCTCAAATTCAAATTCAGGGGTATGTATTCCTACAATTACTAATCCTTGATCCCCATACTTTTCGTCCCATGCTGTAAGATATGGTAGGGTTCTAATGCAATTTATACAACTATATGTCCAAAAATCATAAAGAACTACATTTCCATTTATCATTTGTTTAATTTCTTCTGAAGAGGTATTGATGTAGCCTGAAACCTCTTTTAATTCTGGAGAACTTCTGAGAAATTTTTTATCAGATACAATTGTGTCATCAGTTGTATTTCTTTTTAGATCAACCTCGTCATAAAAATAAGAAATAGAAATTATTCCAATTGCAATTATTGCAAAAAATATTGATGCATACTTGTATTCCTTTTTCATTTCAACTCAACAGTAATAGATCATTTAGAATTGGAAAGTTTGCAATTAAAACTAATTGATTGAGGAATACTAGTATTCCAAGTATAATTATTATTATTCCAAAAAGCACTGTATAGTATTTCAAATGTTTTCCAACTCTTGAAATTATCTTACTTGATTTCGAAATTAATGCACCCATTATCATAAATGGTATTCCCATTCCTATGGAATAGGCAAGTAGTAGATTGAATGCAATTCCAGGGGTTGTTGCTGCAAGAGTGATTATTGTACCTAATATTGGTCCTACGCATGGTGTCCATCCTGCTGCAAATGCCATTCCAAACAAAAATGACACTGGAAATCTGATTCCTACGCTTTTTGGGAATATTTTCTTTTCAATATTGAGTATACGAATTTTATGGCTTAGAATCATGTATGTTCCAAACCCTATGATGATTATTCCTCCAATTTGATTAAATTCTGATACAACCTGATTTGCATTTTCATAAAAAATTGAATTGATTGCAACCCCTAATGCTGAAAATACTACTGAAAAACCAAGTACAAAAAATATTGAATTTAGAAGTACATTTGACTTGTTAATTGAGATAACATTCTCTTTTGTTTTGACTTCGGATAATGTTGTACCTGAAATATATGCTAAAAATGCTGGAACCATTGGTATGATACATGGAGCAAAAAATGATCCTATTCCTGCCAAAAATGCAATAAGTATCGAAACTTCTACCACGTTACTAGTATATCCTGATTTTATAAAATCGTAACACAGTGAGTTTTTATTCTAGCATTATTAGTTTTTCATATGAATCCCAGATTTTATTTGGTTATTGCATTGTTAGGTGCTATAGTTGTTGGGGCATTTATTGTTGGTTCGCCTGCTATAGGTGGATTTGATATGATGCGCTAATTATTTAGATTAAATCTTCTTTTAGCTTTTTCTAAAATCTGTATTGAATACTCTATCTCTTCTTCCGATAACCATCCTGTAATTGAAATTCTTATGCGTGCTTGATTCTTTTTTACAGTTGGATATCTTATTGCTTGTGCAAAAATTCCATTACTTCTTAAAAATTTTGAAACATCCATTGCTTTTTTTTCATTACCTATAATTATTGGAATTATTTGGCTGCTAGATCTAGTTGTAAATCCTATTTCATTTAATCTATGATGGAATTGATTAATCTTTTTCCATAATTTTTTTCTATATGCTTCACGATTTGAATCAAATCTTTGTAGTGAATATTGATTGATAGATGCAGGTAATGCTGATGTGTATATGAAAGTCTTTGATGTGTTTATACATAAATCGATTAGACTTTTTTTACCAGACACATATCCTCCAAAACTTCCTAATCCTTTACTAAGACTACTAATGTACATGTCAATTTCCTTTTCGACATTGAAAAAATTAGCCGTTCCTTTCCCATCTTTTCCTAAAACAAAATCTCCATGGGCGTCATCTAATATTGTTATGATGTCTTTTTTCTCTGAAATTTCTATTATTTCGTCTAATTTTGACCAATCTCCATCCATACTAAATATTCCTTCAGTGACCAAAAATTTTTTCCCATTTGTTTTCTGAATTTTTCTTTCAAAATCATTCATATCGTTATGTTTAAAAATTTTAATTTTTGCACTCGATAATTTACATGCTTCAACAATACTTGCATGGTTTAACTCATCACTGAATATTGTATCTTGTTTACTTGCTAATGTCGAAATTACTCCAATATTTGCCATGTATCCTGTGGGATAAACTATTGTCTTTTCTTGTGATTTATGTTTAGATAATTTCTTTTCAAGAATAGAAAAACTAGAGTCATTTCCTGAAACAAGTCTTGAACTTGATTGAAATTGTGTATATCTAATTTTACTTGGAGTTATTCCAAGATAATCATTAGATGAAAAATTTAGTAATTTTTCCCCATTTTGTTCAATGAATTGTTTTTCAACTTTACTGTCTTGAAGATTTCTTAGTAGATTATTTTTTTCAATTACACTTAATTGTTTTTCAAGTGTGCCAAATTTAGGCTTCAAGATCAATCTCTTTTATCATTTTAACATCTTTTTGCATTGAGTTTCCATCTAATGTTAAATATCCTGCGCTGATAATTCCATTGGCGCCGCTCAAAAGTAATTCCTTTCCATCGTCATTCAGATTAACTTCTCGACCACCTGAAATTTTTATGATGCTTTTTGGAAGTAAAAATCTCAAAACTGCAAATACTCGCAATATTTCTTCTAAGCTTAATGGGGTTTGTAATTCTAAAGGTGTACCTGGAAATGGTACAAGTAAGTTTACTGTAACCTCTTCTGGATTGAGTTTAGATATGGCCTGTACTAATTCTTCTCTTTGTTTTCTTGTTTCCCCCATTCCTATTATTCCGCCCGTACAAAGCTCTAATCCGGCATTTCTTGCTGTATGTAATGTGTCAATTCTATCTTGATATGTATGAGTTGTACAAATCTCTGGAAATTTTGATTCAGATGTTTCTAAATTATGATTATACCTGATTACGCCTAATTCTTTCAATTTTATTGCCTGCTGAATCGTTAGAAATCCTAAACTACATTCAATAGAAATGCCTACTTTTTCATTAACTTCTTCAATTATGTGACACACTCTCTTAAAATCGTCATTAGATGGTTCTCTCCATGCTGCAACTAAACAGTATGAATGTGCACCTGCATTCTTTGCATCTGTTGCCTGTTTCACTACCTCCTCCGCAGACATTAATTGATACTTGTCAATTCCTGTATCAAAAAATGCTGATTGACTACAAAAAGTACAATCTTCACTACAATAATTTTTTTTAATATTTGCTAATTGTTCAACGTCTATTTTTGAACCTTGAAATATTCTGGTAATCTCGTTTGCAGCGTCTGATAATTGACTCAAAACTTTGTTTTCTACATTGAATAACTCATTTGTCATTTCTTCGGTTAAACCCTGCTTGGTAAGTACTCTATTTTTACACTCTAAGATTAATTCAGTTTGATTTTGCATATTCAAAATTAAAAAATTTAGTAAATAAGCGTTAACTTGTATAAAATCTGTGGTTAACCATTAATTAGTCGTAAAAATTATAATTTGTATGAAATCTCATAGTTCTGTATGGCATCCTAATACTCAAATGTCTGAATGGACAACTTTTCCTAAAATAACATCTGCTAAAGGTATGTGGTTATATGATTCCAAGGGTGGAAAAATGCTGGATGGTGTTGCAAGTATGTGGTGCAATGTTTGGGGTCACTCAAAACCTGAACTAGTGTCTGAAATAATCAAACAAACAAAAATAATGCAGCACACGCCTTTGTTTAATCTAACACATCCTGCTGCTGAAAAACTATCTAAAAAACTATTAAAATTAAACCCGAAAATGAACTCTGTTTTCTTTTCAGATAATGGTTCAACCGCAATGGAAATTGCAATAAAAATTGCTTTACAATATTGGCGTAATATTGGGGAAAATAAAAAAACAAACATTGCTACCCTGGAAAATGGCTATCATGGCGATACATTTGGTGCAATGTCTGTAGGATATATGCCTGAATTTTTTTCAAAATTCCGCTCAAAATTGTTCTCAACTATACAATTTCCTGTTCCAAGAACTTCGGTTTTTGGAACTCACAAAAACATATCTTCTGAGGAATATAGTGAATTTTGTTTATCAAAAATTGAATCTAAACTTGAAAAAGATAATTCTATTGCTGCATTTGTCATGGAAAGTGGTGCACAGATGGCAGGTGGAGTGATAATCTACCCTAAAACTTTTCAAAAAAAAATATCTCAAATATGCAAAAAGAATGATGTTTTATTTGTATTAGATGAAATTGCAACTGGTTTTGGCAGACTAGGATCTATGGTTGAATACCAATCCCAAAAATCTATTCCAGATATTGTTTCGTTTGGAAAAATGCTTACTGGAGGATATCAAACATTTGCTGCAACTTTAACCACGAAAAAAATTAATGATTCTTTTCTTGGTGAATTTTCTGAATTTAAACATCTCTTTCATGGTCATACGTATACTGGAAATCCTACCGCTGCTGCATTATCTCTAAAAAATCTTGAATTATATGAAAAATATCACCTAATTAAAAAAATTCAAAAAACATCTAATGTTTTTGAAAATAGAATTAATGACATTTCTAATTTAGATATTGTAGGAGAGATTAGACATAAGGGAATGGTTATGGGAATTGAACTTGTTAAAAACAAAAAATCAAACAAATCTCTTTCTTCTAAAATCTCTATGAACAAATTAGTATTTGAAGAAGGTAGAAAACATCAAATCTATTTCAGAACGCTTGGAAATATCATAATGTTAGTTCCTCCATTAGCAATATCTCAAAAAGATCTTAATTTTTTAATTGATGGAACCATATCCACAATCAAATCATTAGCTAGGAAATTAAGATGAATTCATTTTTTGTTACTGGAACTGATACTGATGTAGGGAAAACATGTGTCAGTGCTGCAATAGCTAAGCATCTTCGTGATAACGGTGTTGATGTTGGAGTGATGAAACCTTTTGCATCCGGTTACAAAGCAACTGCTGATTCTGTATCTGGAGATGTTGAAATTCTAATGAAATATTCTGGAGCAAAAGATCCTATTGATCTTGTAAATCCATACTATTTTGAAATTCCTACATCTCCATATGATGCATGTAAACAACTCAATCTTGAAATTGATATCTCTCGGGTAATTGATTCCTACAAACAACTTGTTTCTATTCATGATGTAGTGATTGTTGAAGGAATAGGTGGAATCATGACTCCTATTTCTAAAAATTATTTTGTTTCTGATTTAATTTCAGATTTACAATTAAGTTCAATAATTGTAACTGGTTCAAAAATAGGGACTGTGAATCATCTAATGTTAACATATGAGCATGCACAACAAAAAAAATTGAAACTAAAGGGATTTGTAGTAAACCAAAATATTTCTACTGGGTATGAATTATCTAATTTGAAGCATCAAATTTTTGGTTTGACTGGGCATAAAGTTTTTGGTGCAATTCCTTATCATGAGTCATTTAATATTGAATCATATGTTGAAAATTTTCCTAATTTTATAGATATCTCAGGCCTTGGTTTTGAAAATATTTAATTTATTCATCTTTTTAGTTTTAATAAAATTCTGAGCGTCTTTCAAAAATATACTAAACGATTCCTTTTTTGTTTTGTATGTGGATTGTGGAATTTCAATATCATCTTTTGAAATTACCCATATATTCGCATCATCTTTTTGAATTTTCTTTATATCTTGAATTCTTTGTTTTATTTTCTGAATATTAGATGTTTTAACAAAAAATATTATTATGGCATTATGACTATCTTTTTGTAATTCTATTGTATTTGGAATTATCATGTCTAGATCTATATCTTCAAAAGTAATTTTTCGTTGACTAGGAATTAACATCTCTGTAAATAGATAATGTGTTAGGCTCTCTGCTAAAGTTCCATATTTCTCATATTCGTCAATGTTTTTTATACTATCAATGACTGGTTCGTAGATTTTTTCAAATATTTCTATAAATTTTCCGTTTGATAGAAGTTCATGTATATGGTTTTGACCAATTAAATCTATTTTTGCATAAAGTGCATCTTTGATGGGTGAATTTTCACTCATTTGATTTATTCAACAAATGAATATCTTCGTTCTCCTCTTTTATCTGAGGATATACTTTCTTCATGTACTAAAATGAATTCTTTTTTTCCAGATAAAATTGATTGGTCCGGTGTACGTTTGTTCTCATGTAATTCTTCATATTGTTCTAAACTTAATTTTGTTCTCTCTCCAATCTCTGTTTCCAAATTCATTTCTTTTACAATTTCTAAATGTTCTGGTTGTATTACTCCACTAAACACCATAGCACTACTTCCACTTCCATATGATGCAAAACCAAAGCGTTTACCTTCCAAATCAACTCCTTTTTGGAATTCAAATTCTAGACAACTTCTGAATCCTAGATAGAGTGATGCCGTGTACAAATTGCCTATACTTGTTGATGCGATAAGTGAACTTGCAACCTTATTTTCATAAATTTCCATATATGCCTCAGTCTTTGCGAATTTCTTTGTAAATTCACTATCTTTTGTCATAAATTCTGAATCTGCAATTATAGACTCAATTGTTCCGCGAGGATCTTTAGGAACTGGCTCTTCCATTCCAATATCCATAATGATCTCTTTCCATTTTGGAGTGCCTCTTAATTCATGTCTTACTAGATATGCTAATGCCTTTTTGCCCATATTGCTGTATGGCAAATGCATGTTTAGATAATCTATATGATCAAGCATACTTTCACCTTCTTTCATTTCTATCAATCCTGTTTTGATAGCTTTTCTCTTGTAATCATTTAGTGCATTTTTTACTTGAATAAGATATAACAGATTAGAGTATTGTCCATGAACAATTGGTGTTTCTTTTCCAAATGGTCTGTAAAAATCATATTCATTTTTAATTGAAGTTGATGTGACTTTAGGATCAAATTCTAAAAGTCGTGGCGAATCATTCAATAACATTGCAATCGCGCCTCCGCCCTGAGTCATTTCTCCACTCGAACCTAAATCATATTTTGCAATATCTGACACTACTACCAAAGCATACTTATCTTCCGATTCTCCTGCTCGAATCCAGTTTGTGTTATCATATAGTGCATATGATCCGCTCACACATGCAAATTTACATTCAATTCCTCCGCAGTGTTGAAATGAGCCAGAACCATAAACCTGTTCCAACATTCCGATAACGTAAGAATTCATTGCTTTTGACTCATCAAATGAGGATTCTGTGGCAACATACAGTCGACCAATTTGTTCTGGGGATAGTTTATTTTTTTGCATAATCTTCAAACATGCATTAGATGCTAAACATGCGGGATCTTGATTGGCATCCACTATTGCCATTTTTGACACTCCTAATCCTTTTACTAATTTCTGAGGATCAAGACCTCTTGCGGCTGCAAAGTCTCCTGCATCCATAAACAATCTAGGGATGTAAATTGAAATATCATCAATTCCTGCTGCCATTAGCTATGCCCCATGATATGGGTATATAAGATTTCTAGAGTAAATATGATTTACGTAGTGATGAAATTTCTAACGATCTTATTGCTGCTGTCTAAAATTTCCTAATTTTCAAGCATAATGTTAAAGATTTTTTCAAAAACATCGTATGGCTGTGCACCAGAAATTACTTCAATCTGCTTGTTTTCCATGGATATTATATAAAATGCAGGAGTTCCCGTTATGCCTAATGTTTGTGCATCTGCATTACTTGCAGAAATTTTTTGTTCATAGCGATTGTTAGCATTACACTCGGTAAACTCATCCATGTCTAATCCAACTTGTTGTGCAAATCTCAAAATATTCTCTTGTCCCGCCCATCCATTATTTTCGCCGGCCCAATTGTTAAACAATGTGTTGTGGTATTGCCAAAATTTACCCTGTTCTGAAGCACAATGTGCTGCATGTGCAGCTTTTATAGAATCTGGACCAATTATTGTATAATCTTTGAAAATAATCTTTACTTTTCCTGTTACGACATAATCTTCATAAATTTTATGTTCCGTATTATGATAATATACATTACAAAAATGACATTGATAATCTCCAAATTCAATCAATGTAACGGGTGCATTAGGATCTCCAAGAACAACGGAGCCATTTTCTAAAAATGTTTTCATCGTAATTTCTTTTGTTTGTGTTTCTTCTTCCACTAGTTGTTTTTCAACTAATAACTCAGATGATTCTGAAATACCTCCGATCCCAAATACTATTACTGCAATACAAATCCCCGAAATAATTGCGCCGATAGTTAAAGAAGGCAAATGTAATGTTTGTTTTTGTTTATTTTTGATTGAATTATTTTTCTCCGAAATGGCATACTCTTTGCCTTCTATAGAAAATGTAAATTCATCATTAGAATCTTTCACATCCATCACAAAAAACTCTAAATCCTTGGATTTAGTCCTTTGTTAATCTATAAAAGAAGGATTCTATAACATTCTATGATGAAGAAAGTCTTTGTCAATGGTTATGGTTCCATAGGCAGTCGTATAATTCAGTTCATCAAAGATGATCCTGAGATCCAAATAGTTGGAGTTGGTAAATATTCCCCAGATTCAAAAGTTACAGAAGCAATAGAGCAAGGCTTTAACGTTTATGTTCCTGAAAAAAACCAAAATGCTTTTTCTGATTTTAGCATAACTGGAAATATAGAATCGGCATTAGATGAATCTGATTTAGTAATTGATGCATCGCCTGGTGGATATGGTTTTAAAAATAAAAAATTATTTTATGAGCCTAGAAACATATTGTCAATATATCAGGGCGGAGAAACCATCGAAGGTGAAAATGCAGTCTCTGATTTATTATTTAATTCAAAAGTTAACTATAGAGATGCAATTGGGAGAAAACATGTGATGCAAGGAAGCTGTAATGTCACCGGAATGGGTCGCATTTTGGAACCATTAAGAACGAATTTTGGAAACTCAATACGAAGATTTGATGTTACTCTTGTTAGAAGATGGGCCGACATTGAACAAATAGATGAAACAGTAACTGATACCATTGAATTAACACAAAACCCACATCATGGGGAAGATGTAAAATCTTATTTTGGAAAAGATGCTCCATTGTTTGTACGTGCCATTAAAGTACCTACGAGACAAATGCATTTGCATATCATGGATATTCGATTTGAGAGAAATACTCCTTCAGTAGATGAGATACATGACATCTTCAAAAATGAATATGGTGTTGCAACATTATGGAGTGCGAAAGGAACTAAAGATGTTAGAGATTTTGCTGAAAAACTAAAATTTAGTTTTAAAGATACGAATATGATTCACATACATGCAAACATGACACAAAAAATTGATGATACAATACAAATAATGTATTCTGATGATCAAACTGGTATTGTAATACCTGAGAATCATATGTTATTACAAGCAATGTTATTTGGAAAATCATATGAGGACGCTGTAAAGCACACTGAAAAATTATTTAATATAACTGAGAAAAAAAGACTCCTGGAATCTAATTTCGCTAAAAAATAATTATCTGATTTTTTCTATTCGGATTTTATCGGGTTTATTTTTTGAAACTTTTTCTATTATAATTCTTAGAGAGTCAATTTCAATTTTATCTCCTTCTTTTGGTATATCCCGTAATTTTTCATGTAACAATCCATTTAATCTTGAATAATCATCCCCTTCAGGAATACTGGTTCTAAAAATCTCATTAATTTTGTCAATTTCTATATCTCCGTCAGTTAGAATTGTGTCATTTCCTTCACTTTGAAATATCTCTTGCACTGTATCTTTTTCATCATGAATTTCTCCTACAATTTCTTCAAGTAAATCTTCTAATGTTACGCACCCTTCTACGCCTCCAAATTCATCTACTACTATAGCCATGTGAGTTTGCCTTCCTTGCATTTCTTTTAATAAATCACTTACCATTTTCTCTTGTGACACAAAAATTGGTTCTCTCATTATACTCTCTAGTGATATTACTTTCTCATCATGTTCCAGTGATTTCAAAACATCTCGTACATGAACAATTCCTATGATGTTGTCGCTATTTTCAGAATAAACTGGAATTCTTGAAAATCCACTATTATTGATTTCAGGTAATGCCTCGAAAAGTATTTTCTTAGAATTCAATGTAAACATTTTTGTTCGTGGTGTCATAACTGAGCGAATTACTATATCATCAAAATTCAATGCACCATGTACTAATTCACTTTCTTGTTTTTCTATGGCTTTATCCTTTAACCCTTGATCAATAACTCCTTTGATCTCATCTTCTGTTAAACCTGGAGGATTATCACTGCTACCTGTTAAACGAATAATGCCTTTAGTTATTGATTCCAGCATTATGACAATTGGATAAAATGCATAACTGAATGCCAATAGTATTCTACTATATCTGGCCGCAATTTTTGGGGCGTTTGCGTTACAATATGTTTTGGGCGTTATTTCTCCAAAAACAAGTATTAAGAATGTCATTATTCCAATTACAATAGCTAGTCCATCATTTCCAAATATTTTCAGTGCAATATCGGTTGCAATTGCTGTTGAAGCTACATTCACTAAATTATTACCTAGGTTAACACTAGCCATCATTCTACTAGGATTTTTCTTAAGCTTCAGTAGTGATGTAGAACCTTTCACTTTATCCTTGACCATCTGTTCAACTTTTGCCATTCTAACTCCTACTAGTGCAACTTCTAATCCGCTAAAAAATCCAGAAAGCCCAATTAAAACTACTAGTAATGGAATCTCAAATTCTAATTGCATTCGAGAACCTCTATTAATTTTATTTTATTAAAACGTCTACTGCACATCATTTATTGTAGTTACACCACATTTTCAGATTAATCTAATTTGTAATTGGATTGTATTAAAGCCTTGAGATTAAGTAAAATTGATTCTCTACAGTTTGAGCCTAGTTTTTTGGTGGTCTTGCAAATCTATTTGCAGGATCATTATGATAATCAATTGGAAGTAGAGGTTCTTTTTGACGTCCTGTTAAAATTCCCACGACTTTGTCATCCTTTTTGATTATTTCTTTATCTCTTAATTTCTTAATACCTGCTACCGATGCTCCTGATGCCATTTCGCAATCAAAACCATTTAGTCCTACCACAGACATGCCATCAAGCATCTCCGTATCTGTCACCTCTTCAACTACTCCATTTGTGAAGTCTAAAGCCCGTAATCCTTTTGTAATGTTTGCAGGTTTGCCAATTTGTATGGCTGTTGCTTTAGTCTTTGGTTTTAGACTTTCATCTTCCAACATCTTGTCATAGAGGTTTTGAATTAAGTTAAAATTTGGAATGCCATCATCCCATCTTAATTTTTCATTCTCAAAGTGTCCGTTAAATAATCTGTATAATGTGTTAGCTCCACTTGCATTAATTACTGCGATACGTGGAATTTTCTTAATCCAACCCCATTCATATAATTCCATCAATGCTTTCCCACAACTGGATATATTCCCTAGTGCACCTCCTGGATAAACAAACCAATCCGGAACTTCCCAATTTAATGCTTCAAGTGCTCTGTAAGGAATTGTTTTTTGTCCCTCTATTCTAAATGGGTTTACTGAATTTACGGTGTAACTTCCAGGTTCTTCTGCAGCTTGTAATGATTTTGTAAATGCATCATCAAAATTCCCATTAACTTTGACCATTTGAGTTCCAAATTGATATGCCTGACTTAATTTTCCTGGCGCAATTTGTCCATCTGGAATGTATACATCACATTCCATATTTTCATTCGCAGCAAACATTCCTGCAGATGCAGATGTGTTTCCTGTTGAGGCACAAATAATTTTTTTCGCACCCATCATTTTTCCATGTGTAACTGCAGCAGCCATTCCATTATCTTTGAAAGACCCACTTGGATTGTATCCTTCTGGTTGGAATACTACATCATTATTGTTAATTCCAACAAATTCTGCAACTTTACTCATATGGTATGGTTTTGATTGTCTTCCTTCTGCGCCATCTAGTGAAACTAGGTGTTTTGAACATTGTTCAATATCCTCTGTTTCAATTTCACAAAAATTTAGTAATTCTCTAAATCTCCAAACTCCACTTTCATTGTAAATACTTCCTTGTGGATTTCTTCTTTCATAAAACGTATCTTTTAAATTTGAATTTGGTTTATCTTCGTACTTGGCATCAAGTAGGGAATTACATGAATTACATTTTATGTCTAGTGACCTTATTGGATATGCTTTACCGCATTTTGGGTTTATGCATACTAGTTTGGCCCGTTGAAGCATATTTTTAACATTATTTTGCTACTAATTTAAAGGCTGGATTGATAATTTTTACCACATATTTTCATAATATTCACAAAGTAAAGATTTAGAACTAATTTTTACTTAGATTTTGTATGGTTCTAGTTGATGAATATTTTTGTGATCTTATGAAGAAAATTCTTAGCCGATATGATGTAATTAAAAATTTAGAAGATTCTAAAGAAGATTTTTTTACATTAGATGTGGAATTGACAAAAATTAACGGATTGCTTCGAGTTTTACTTAGGAAATCTGAAGAGTTTTCAGATAAAAATCCGGAGTTTTCAAAATTGACAAAAAAAATACAAAATTATTTTGATAATTATTATTTTAGTGGTGAACTTGAAAAAATTAAAGAAATTTACTCTGAGGATCCATTACGGATAAAACATATTCGAAATTCTATTATAAATTCTCTTCAAAATGATAACATGATTTTTAGAATTAATAAAATTACAAAAGACTTGGAATAATTATTTCTTCTTTTTTGAAATTTTAGAATCTTTATCTTTTAGTTGTTTATCAACTTCGGATTTTTTATCATCAACTGCTTTGAAAACTTCTTGAATTAATCCATCTAGATGTCCATCTGAAATTTCAGGAGATATTGATTCCGTTATATTATTAATTGCAGCAGAAATTTCAGAGCTTACTTGCTCAAAACTTTCAGGATCTTCTGCAGCTGTTGCATACAATGCCTTTAGATTATCCACTTGATTTAATACTTGATCCGTTAATGTTAGCTTATATTCTGCACCATCTACTGCGATATCCTTTGTTATCATAAATTTTGTTCAAAAAGTAGGTTCTTATAAGTTTCTGACGATTAGAATACGATCATATCAAGTGCATGTGCATCACTAATCAATGTAGTATGTCTTGAGTTTATCACATAACCATTTTTAATCTCTTTTGTAGGGACCCATCTGTTTGTTGATGTATAGTGTCTATCTTTTACCAACATCTTCTCTACTTCCTCGATATCCAATTCACCTTCTTCAATTTTCTGTGTTTCGAGGTGTTTTATTGTAATTATAACTTTAGTCACTTTGACCCTATCCCCAAATTTCCATTGCATAGGTGTTGTTTCATCTGACACCTCAACTACTTTTATTTTCATTTCTTTTGTGCCTAGTACATTCTTACTGATTAGCATACGTTCGTCAATGAAATCTGAAAAACTCATAATTTTTTCTCTAATATGTCATTAATAAACAAAGATGATAACTTTGAGATATGATGCTAATTTACTTTGAAAGTTATTTTCCGATGTCGGGATTTGAATGGCATTTCGTAATCTTTTAAATTTAGTTTCTTTTTTTGGCCTTGAATTAATGCATATGTGGTTCCATCATACCTACATACCATGTCTATCGGATCTTTTCTCTCATTCCATACTTTGTAAAACTCTCTTAACTCTCTTTTTTCATACAAACCCGTTCCAATCCTTTTCTTTGATAGAAATTTGAATGCAAGTACCACTTTTCTTGTTTTATACACTGTAAAATTATTTGTCCAATTCAGGCATCTGGTTATCTGATCAAATGGAACTGTTAATGTTGTACCTGTTCCAGATTTTGCTTCAATTGTAAATATCATGCTGTTTTCATTATTGACACATAGAATATCAGGTAATGCCACGCTGGGAGACCCTAGCCTAAATGCTTTCCAATCATCCATTTTATTGAATCGCTTAACTAGCGTATCTTCCCAATTATAGCCTCTCTGTCTTCTAGTTTGTGCAATTTTTTTAAAATTAAGTGATTTTGTTCTATTTTCAATTTTTAAATTAGATCTCATGCATTGTATTCATTTTATGGAATATAGTAATACGGGTTATTCTGTAATGACCAATTACTAATTGTTTTCGACAAGAAATGAATAATGAGGTTTAGAGTTAAATGATACACTCATTCTAACTGATTGACCTATTTCCGGTATCGATGATGATAATATATCTCCCAAAACGCGTATGCCATCATCAATTTCTATTAATCCAAAATACGTGGATTCTCTTTTTGAAAATTCCATTATTTTTCCAAGATTTGTAGATTTTTTCCAATCTGTTCTATTATGACATTTATGACAAATTTCTTTAGGGGGCCATATTGTATCATTACAATTTTTACAATAACATATTTGGAAAACACCTTCTTTTAATTGATCTTCAAAAAATGTCAATTTTTTAATACCATAATTGAACTTGATGTTCCTGCTGCAGACATATTGTGAATTAATCCTATTTTTGCATTAGAGATTTGACGTTTATCTGATTTACCTTGAAGTTGATTTGTAATCTCTATTGTTTGGGATATTCCTGTAGCACCTAAAGGATGCCCAGCTCCAATTAATCCTCCTCGAGGATTTATCATTCTATTTTCGGTATTGAATAAATCTCTAACAAATTCTCCACTTTTCTCATTTGATGTTAGTCCTAATTCGGATATTGCCATTAATTCACAAACAGAGAAAGCATCATGCACTTCTGCGACATCAATTTGCTTTGCTTCAATTTTTGCCATTTTATATGCCAAATCTGCAGCTATTCTTGTACTCTCAATCTCTCCAAGAATATTTTTTGTAAAACTTGCAGATGTAGTTTTTTGCCCAATTCCAGTAATTTCAATTGGTTGATCAGAAAATATTTTGGCTTTTTCTTCAGATGCCAATAAAATTGATGAACTTCCAGAACATGAACGTGAACAATCTAAAATTCTAAGATCATCTGTAATTTGTTTGGAATTCATTACTTCAGATATTGTTCTAGGTTCATTACTATATGCAAATGGATTATCCATTGCATGTTTGTGGTTTTTAGCAGATACTATAGCTAATTCTTCTTCCGTTGTTTGAAATTTTCTTTTATGTGATTTAGTAAGCATTGATCCCCAATAGATTGGGTGCTCAAGATTTCCTCGAGATCTATCCCATTCTAAAACTTGACCGGGATTAGTTGCAGACTCTACACCTGAAACCAGTACCATATCTGATAATCCTGAAGAAATATAGGCGTATGCGGAAATGATGGCGTTTGTTCCTGAACTACAAAGATGTTCAATAGAATGTGAAATTTTAGGTCGTATACCCAATGTTTCTGATAAAATTGCACCAAGATATTTTGAATTATTATTTGTAGAAACAAGAACTCCATCAATATCGTTTGAATCATAATTATTTACAGATTGAATACAATTACTAGCTGATTCAAAAAGTAATTTTTCAACATCTCCTTCATCTTTTGAAAATTTTGTTTGTCCTGTACCTACTATTGCTACCTTATTCATTTGATCCTCCTGAAAATGTTTTTGTTAATAATTCAAATGATTCTTTTACGTTACCTATCGGATTAAATTGAATAATAGGTAGATCTATACCTATATCTTGAAATGCATTTAATTTTTTTACTGCAACATCTGGTGTACCTGCAATGCATAAATCATCTAACATTTTATCTGATACAAATTCATCCAAACCATTTAATCCGCCTTTCTCATACTCCTCGTAAATAATTCCTGTTTCTTCAGAATATCCTGTTGATTGTAAAAATTCACGATAGATTGTTCCTACTGCGATGTAAAAACTAAGAGTCTTCTTTGCACGTTTTACAGCTTTTTCATAATCGTTATGAATACATGTGATTATCTGTAATGTAGTATCGATTTTTTTCTTTTTTTGCATTCTTGAAATTGTTTCTTTCATCTCGTTTTTTGGTCTTAAATAAAATATTACTCCATCTGCAATATCCCATGTCATTTCAACCATTTTTTGATTAATAGCTGCAAGATAAATTGGAATTTCTTTCCTTTTCGGCTTTGTTAATAATGAAAAATCTTTCAGTGAAAAAATTTTTCCAGAATAATTAATTTTTTCTCCACGCAATGCCATACGTATGATTTCAACATATTCTTTCATTCTTTGTACAGGTGATTCAAAAGAATTACCGTGAAAATTTTCCACAATTGGTATGCTACTCGTGCCCAATCCAAGTATTAATCGACCGTTAGAAATTATGTCAATTGTAGCGGCACCCATTGCAATTAAACTTGGACTTCTAGAATAGATGTTGATGATGGATGACCCAATTTTTGAAAATGTATTTTCTTTAGATGCTTGCCCTAACATAGAAAAATTTTCCATGCCCCACGTCTCTGGAATCCACATAACTTCCGGTTTTATCTCATTTAATTTTTGAGAACATTCTAAAACTTCATCAATTGAAAGTAACGACCCTAGACTGTAAGATAATCTTCTCATTTCAATACTTGAAATATTTAGAATATTTTTTTGATTTTATTTCTTTTGAACATTCCTCGATATCTTTGTGAGAATCTATAGAAAACCATAATGCGTTTTTGAATTTTATAGTTTCTAGTGTCTTTTTTTTAGCCATTTTCGGAAAAACTATTCCTTCTAAACTTCCTTTTTTTGGAATTATTTTTTCTATATTTTTTGAAAGATGGTATATTCCTGGATTCATCCAAACGTTCGTTACATCCATTTTTTCATTAAATTTCAAAATTTTATTATTTTTAATATTCATCGTACCAAATTTTGTTTTTAGTTCATTTGATGCAATTGTATTTGGTTTTTTTAGAATTTTACGAAGATCAATATTTGTTACAATATCTCCATTTAATACTAAAAATGATTCATCTTTTACATTAACAAGTGCTTTTTTGATTGCACCTCCAGTACCTAAAGGTGTTTTTTCAATTGAGAAGATTATATCACAACCGAAATTTTTCTTTTTTTTAAGAAAGTTCTCTATTTGATTTGATTTGTAACCACTTGAAATAATAATTTCAGTTATTCCATATTTTTTTAGATATTTTATAGTGCGCTCAATTAATGGCATATTGTTTATTGGGATTAATGGTTTTGGAATTTTATCTGTGATTGGACGCAATCTTTTACCTCTTCCTCCTGCCAAAATTATTGCTTTCATATTACGTTCTAATTATTTCTATTTTTTAACTTATGTTATCCTATATGATCATCTCAAATGCAGTTAGCCCGAAGAAATATCCTACCAAAACCATTGTTATTCCCCATCCGCAGGAACCTAGTATTGTATATAGCAAAAATTTCTTGATACTCATTTTCAATAATCCTGCTGGAACTGAAATCATTTCTCTAAACACAGGAATCATTCTTCCAAACAAAACTGCTTTATCACCATATTTTTCAAACCATCTTTCAACTCGGTCTAATTTTTTTTCAGAAATTCTAACTTTGTTCAAATATTTTAGTAATACAGTTCGACCTAATTTTAGAGCAATTAGATAAATTACTGTCGATCCAATTGATGCACCTAGCCCCCCTACAATGCCTAATAGCACTGCCTCTGCAACGCTTAGACCATTTTGTGATGCGATAAACCCTGCAGTTGGAAATACTGCCATTGTAGGGATTGGAGGAATTATTGTTTCAATTAATGCTGCAACAAAAACGCCTGTGTACAAATATTCTGAAAGTAAATCTGCAATCCATTGAATTAATATTTGTAGTTCACTCATCTTCTTTTTTCTCAGTTATGTAGTAGTGTAATTCGGTGTAACATTCCTTGCAATACTCTTCAAATTTTGTATGTTCACAGTCATAACCTTTGCTAGTATCTTGTCCACATTTTTCACATTTTGGCATGTGAAATTCTAATTTGATGACTTCTTTATCTTTATTGCACCTAATACAATTTGGAAAATTCCTGGAGCAAATAACATTACAGGATTTCTTTCTACGCCTTCTGGTGCAGGGGTTCCAACCATTGCTAGACCTCCAATCAAGATTAAGACTCCTGAAATAATGATCATTCCGCCTAATCCTTTTGATGATTCTTTTAGAGATATAAAAAATGCAATTATCGGCAAAATTATTGCAGGACCTCCTAGACCCATGCCTCTTTGCATATCATTTAGCGGCAGAAATCCATCACTTTTCTCACCATCTGCACCCATACTAGATGCAACATCTGCACCATACAATAATAGCAATCCTATTGCAATACCTGTGATTACTATTGATGCTTTCAATGCCATGTTATTTTTTGAAATTAAGTATTAATAAACTATTTTGATAAATTTTGAAACTAGTACTAAGTTTGTTTTGGTTCAATAACCAAATTCTTCTTTAAATCTTCAACTTGAGTTAACAATTCATTCATCCCTGAATTGTCTTTATCTACAATGTTGATATGCCCAATTTTTCTTTGAGGCTTGGATTCTAGTTTTCCATACATCTTCAAAAAAATATTATTTTTTTTAGGGCATAACACATTGTATTCGCCTTGAAATGTTGCAGGACCTAGAATATTATACATGATGGTCGGGGATTTAATCAACACCTCTCCCAAACTCATACCTAAGATTGCTCTTAGATGTTGTTCAAACTGAGATGTATCACTAGATTGTAATGTATGATGTCCAGAATTATGCACTCTAGGTGCAATCTCATTTATCAAAATTTCATCATCTGATGTAACAAACATTTCAATTCCGAAAACACCTGCACCATGTAACACTTCCATGGTTTTTTCAGCTATTCGCTCTGCTTGTTTTTTCACATTTTCCGAAACACGACCAGGTGCAATTGTCATTTTTAGGATATTATTTTCATGAATGTTTTCCACTACAGGATAGGTTGCAATCTCACCTTTAGTATTTCTTGCAGCTATTACTGAAACCTCCTTTTCAAATTTTATGAATTTTTCCACCATGAGTGATTTTCCTGAAAATAAATCTAATGCATCATCAATGTCTGATTTTGAATTAATCTTATAATTTCCTCGTCCGTCGTATGCATCTTTTCTCATTTTTAATAATAATGGAAGCCCCATCTTGTCTATCATTTGATCTAATTCCTCTTTATTTTCAATTATTGCAAATTCTGCCACAGGGATGCCGTTATTTTGTAAAAACTGTTTTTGTAATAATTTATCTTGAATAATTTTTAGGGTATCTGGAGAGGGGTTTATCTCAGTATACGCTTCTAGTTTTTTTAATGTGTCACTATCCCCTGATTCAATTTCATATGTTATGATATCGGACAATTCAGATAATTTCTTAATTGCATCTTCATCTTTGAAATCTGCAATAATTTGTTCTGCCCCCACTTTTGATGCAGGACAGTTTTCTGTAGGGTCTAATACTATGATCTTCGAGATTTCCTCTTTCATATTATGAGCTGCTTCGGTAAGCATCATTCCTAATTGTCCTCCACCTATTATTCCTAGAACTTTGCTCATAACGACAAACAATTTCTGTAATACATAATAGTTTAGCGAAATTTTTTGATTGAAATTGTTTAAAAACACCCGAAAGCTTGAAAAAATATTGAAATCAAAAAAACCATTTGTCGGAATAATCATGGGTTCAAGCTCAGATAGTCGTATCATGCATGGTGCGGCTGAAATTCTAGATTCCTTTTCAATTTCACATGAAGATCAGATAATTTCTGCACATCGTACTCCTGAAAGATTGGATGAATATGCCAAACATGCTGAAAAAAATAACTTTAAAGTTATAATTGCAGGTGCTGGAGGAGCTGCACATCTTCCTGGAATGATTGCATCACATACAACAATTCCTGTCATAGGAGTTCCAATCATGGTGTATAATGATAAACAACTGAAAAAATCAGATAAAAACAAATATTCAGCATTTGGTGGTCTTGATTCTCTTTTGTCAATTTCAGAAATGCCAACCGGTTCTCCTGTGGTTGCTGTTGGAATCAACAAAGCATCAAATGCAGGAATCTATGCACTAAAAATTCTTGGAAATTCTTTCCCAGAAATCAAAACCAAATTGAAGAAACATAAATTTGACCAATATACTTCAGTTCTCAAAGAATCCGAAGAGTTGAAAAAATTAGGGTTATCTAAATTTGTGAAGAAGAAATTCCGTTAAGATATAACCTGAAATTCAATATTTTTGTCTCGTAAATGATTGATTAATTCATTTGATTGATTTTGATCTTCTGTTTCAAGACTAATTGTTACCTCTGCAGAGCCTGCATTTACTTCAGAACTTAGTCTGTCATGAATCACTTCAACAATATTTACATTAATTGAAGAGATTTCATCAACTAACTCCTTTAATGCACCCGGCTTATCTTTTAGTAGGACAGAGATTTTTAGCATTCTTCCCATTCCAGATAACCCTTTAGAAACAATTTGGCCCAAAAGATACATGTCTATGTTCCCTCCACACAATATTGGAACGACATTTTTTCCTGGCTCAGGGTTATGTTTTAAAATGTATGCGAGTGCTACTGCACCTGCAGGTTCAACTACTGCTTTTGAACGCTCCATTAACAAAAACATCGCATTAATGATTTCACTATCCTCTACAGTGACAATCTTGTCGATTTTTTGTTTGACTATTTCGAAAGTTAGCTTTCCAGGGGTCTTAACAGATATTCCGTCAGCAATAGTTGTCGCTCCATTCACTGTTTGAAGTGAATTAGTTTCTAAGGATTTTTTCATTGCAGGATAAGCATTAGATTCAACACCTATGATCTTTACATTGGGATGTTTCTCTTTTACAGCCATGATAATCCCTGCGGCTAATCCTCCTCCTCCAATTGGAACATAAATTTCATCTACATCAGGTAATTGTTCTATTATCTCTAAACCAATTACTCCTTGACCTGCAATGACATGGGAGTCGTCAAAGGCATGAATTATTGTTGAATCTGATTCTTCGGATATTTTTTTAGCATATGCCCATGATTCGTCATAAGTTGTGCCCTCCAAAACAACTTTAGCACCATAGCCCCTGGTAGCCGCTACTTTTGCAGGGGATGCATTTTTTGGCATCACTATAGTGCATGGAATGTTTTCAATGTGAGATGCAAATGCAACTCCCTGTGAATGATTTCCGGCAGATGCTGCAACAACTCCTTTGTTTTTCTCATCATCCGTCAAAGATTTGATTTTATAATATGCTCCACGAATTTTAAACGAGCCTGTTTTTTGTTCATATTCATTTTTAAGATAAACATTAGCTCCGCAAATTTTACTAAATGTTTCAGAAAATTCCAAATTTGTCTTTCGAATTACTTTATTTTGAGTTTGCTGTGCCTTCACAACATCCTCATATGTTATTGTCATGGAATTGTTGCACCTTCAGTACATAATTAAATTGTATGAAATCAATTGACTTCTTTAATTTATGCCTAGAGATTAAAAAATTCCTAAATACTTGCGATCAAACTCTAAATTATTAGTCAAGTGGCACAATTCCCCAAAAAGGCATGATAGCCTTTGTGCCCTTGATTATGATTTATTCTCTAGAATCATATTGAGAATATTCTCAATACATTGTTTGATCCTGACTTTGAGTTGTTCACTAATGAGTGATACATCAATCAGTCCCTGCTTTGCACCATTGTCCACATATTCCAGATCAATGTTACACAGACATCCTTCTTCCCCATTGACCAGTTTTTGTTCATCAATCATAACCGACGTAGTATGAAATGTTTCTAATAGTAAATTATCCAATTCTTTAAACAATTGATTTTTCTTATCTTGAATATCAATAATTTCTGGTTGAGACTCATCAACCATTTTCTTTATTTTTAACGCTAGTTCTTCATCATTATAAAATAATTCAAATAACTCTTGTTTAGGCATGTCCTTGAATCCTAATTCATTTAATTTTTCAAGTATCAATCTTTCACTTTCATCTTTATATTTTGATTCAGAATCACCAGAATTGTTAATTAATCCCGCAAGTTTTTTCTGTAATTCAATTACTTTTTGCAAGGGTCTGTAATATAATAAAACATGATACTGTAATGAAGCATGTAGTGATAAAATATAATCCTCAATCCTAATTTCTGATTTTATAAATATTCGTCTTAAATCTTCATCACTAGAGTATGTGACGCCTTGTGAACTCCATTCTGATAATTTTGAATTAAAATCTCCAAAGAAAACTTCCACATTTTTAATATCAAAAGTTTCTACTTGTTTTGTAGTACTATCACCTAACATTACATCACATGTTACACTTCTAGTTTCATGAATAATTTTTTTAAGGAATTCGTCCTGAATCTTTTTATTCAGTTTGTTTAATTCTAAAAAGAACTCATTATTTGTAATATTGCCTATTCTCATATGATTTCTTTCATATACTTCCTTAAATTCTATCAATTATGGAAACTTTTTTTGATAACATATGCAAACTAAAACATGAATTTGTAAAATCATACAAAGGCAATAGTCACACTACTGAAATTTTGCCTAACTCACCTTCGAATTCATTCATAGTTGAAAAAAATCATCTCGTCTTACTTCATAAGTTTCTAGAGAATAACCCCATTTACTCAAATCAAATATCTGAAAGACTCTGCGATGTAAATTGTACTATATTTGAAGGAGATCTAAATAATTATTGGATTGACAGCATAAAACATGATACAAGTTATGCCCCATTTTATCCTACATGGATGCTTTCAGCATATGCATTGGCACGTGAAGCACAAAATCTTGGATTTGAACAGATCATAGACATAGGTTCAGGAGATGGCAGAATTGCATATTGTGGAAAAATTTTAGGAATGGATTCAATTTCAATAGAACTTGATGAGAATTTGGTTGCAATGCAAAAAGAATTATCATTAAAGACAGGAGTTTTGTTTAATCCTAATTGTTCTGATGCAACAATATATGATTTTCAGAAAATTCCATCAAAGGCAACTGTTTTTGTTATTGGAGGGGTGCCTGAAATTGGCGAAATGTTAGCTGACTCGGTAATTACAAATGTATTACAAAATGATGCCATTTTAGCTAATTCTGCATTCGCTCTCACTGGAAGTTATGCTAAAAGAAGATTTTCAAAAGTTCAATCGAATTTTGGATGGGATGAACTAATCAAAAAATTTCAATTAAGGGTAATTTCGACTATTTCCTTACCGACTTATTGGACAATGGACCAAAAATTCGAGACCCCGTATATTTTCACGAAAAAAGAATAAAAGTAGTAACCAATCAAAATAACACATGTCTAAAAAAGAGGATTCAGTTTTGCCTTCAGATTCAAGTTCTGCTCAATCAGATACGACTGAAAAAGGTAGTGTTGCCGATATGATGCTTGGAAAGAGTTCTGAAAAGGTAATAGATTCAGATACCATGATTCAAGAAACTCAACAAAGAATATGGAGTTCGTTAAAAAAAGGAATTGAGTATGATGCAACAGTGGACAGATCTGATGCATATCTTAGGCAACATGTTCATGAAAAACAATCTATGGTAGTTTTGTATGTGGACTTGGTTGGGTCAACAGATATTACATTGACACTACCTGAAGAGAAGATTGCAATAATAATCAGTTCTTTTGCTCAAGAAATGGCGTTTGCAATCCGACATCATGGCGGATTTACATTAAAATTTGTAGGTGATGCAGTTATCGGATATTTTGTAAATACTAGTTCCTTAATTGCAGCAGATAATGCCGTAAGTTGTGCAAAATCCATGATAAAAATTATTGAAGAAGGAATCAATCCAATCCTAAACCAATATGATTATCCAGATTTATTTGTCAAAATTGGAGTAGATTTTGGAACAAACATGATTATCAGATATGGGTCAGATGCTGAAAAATCACATGTAGATATTTTAGGTCCTACAATGAATATTGCAGCAAAAATTCAAGGAAAAGCAAAACCTCAAGAAATTCTAATAGGTCATGATGTCTATAACAGAATTCATCCTTCAGTTCAAAAAGAATTCTCTAAAAAGATATGGAATGAAGGGGAATGGAAATACCATAGTAGAGAAACCGGTGAATTATATCCAGTTTATCATTATTCTAATTAAATTGTAAAGTTGTCCGGGCATTCTACGTGTTCGTAGTGATGTTCTGTAAATTGCTCTTCTATAACATACATCACAATTTTGTGTAATTCGCCATCACGGATTATTTTTTCACATTTTAGACAACGTTTTACTTTATCGTGTTGCATGGATCAATCCAAATTCATGATCGCTATAAGGATCTGCGATCAGAAGAATATGACTAAAAATTGACGTTTATTCACAATCTAAGCCTAGTTATCTTATACGAATGCTAAAATATTGTCCAAGAATCACTATATCATGGATACTGGATTCTTCAAAGAAAGAAAAACAGCATTTAACCCTGTTGAAGCAAACTTGGGTGATGAAACAATTCGTTATCCTCCAAAGAGCAACCCTCCAACAGGATTCTCAGGAATTAACGAGATTAGAGAAAAATTTAACAGAAGAAATGCATCAATGATGCCAAATCTTGAAGATTTTAATCAAATGTTCCGTCAACATGCAGATGGTTTGTTAAATTCCAACCAGTCTGTCTTTCCGCCAGGACATCCATTATACAATAGAGAAAAATCATTTTCTTTGATGAAAGAAGCAAATGACAAGCTATTGAAAGAGAATTTAGAGTTAAAAAAGCAACTAGACTCTAAAGGTAAAGATAGTTTCACACCAAAATTTTAGAAAATCTTTTTGATTATTCTGGCGTAAATCCAACATACCCTGTAGTTTGTTTTGCCTTATCTTCTGAAAAATCAGGTTCAAACAAGGAGATCATGTAACCATCAGGATCTAATATTATTGCATTTTTTCCTGCTTGTCTTTTTTGATCTTCTCTAAAAATTTTCACCCCTGATTGTTTCACTTCCTCTATTGCAGAATGTAAATCTCCTACGGTCAATCCAATTAAAATTCCATTTCCTTTTGAAGTTTCTGTATTAGAGGTTGTCAGAGATGCAGGATGTAGACTTAGCACCCCTCCTGATTGTTGCCCTAAATCCACCCAATTTCTTCTCTCATTTTTTATTGGCATTCCTAAAACTTCATGATAAAATTTAATCGAGGTATCTAAATCCTTTACCTCAAGAATGATATTTCCAATTCGTTTAATGTTCATAGATTATTACCTCAATTATTAGTTATAAGATTTTATGGATTTACCTCTACCATGGTTTCAGTTCTAATCACTCCAGGTATTTTTTGTATTTGAGTTGTAATATCTTTAATCTCGAATAATTCGTTCACATCAATTACTGCAACTGCATCATATTGACCACTAACAGGAAAAGACTCTGTGATTTTATCCACTTTTCTTAATCTTGCAGCTATGAGTTTTTTGGGCGATTTTACAAGTATCACTGCCCTTACCATCCCATATCCACCTCCACTTCGATTAATGTTTCAGTATCCACAATCTCTTTTACATTTTTTAGATCAATTACAACCGTATTAATTTCATCTATAGATGAATTCAAAATTACAGATATATCTGCCCTGCCTGTGACAACCATAATATCTTTCGAAATTTTTCTTTTTTTTCTTAAAATTTGAACAACTTTGTCAACCATACCTGGTTTCACTGTAATCATGCATAGGGCTTTCATGAATTAGACATACCATAGTATGTGAAAAGGATTTCTAATCAGAACCTGCTTCTTGTGAACGTGCTTCTTCAAGATATGCACGTCGTTCTTCATCCGCAATTTCTTTATCTTCTGTCAAATCATCATCTATTATTACAATTCCAGAATCGTCAGGCTCTGTTTTGATTTTCGTTTTAGAGGCTTTTTTTGTAGTTTTTTTTGCCACTTTCTTTGTTGTTTTCTTTTTTTCTGCCAAGTGATTCGATGAAAATCAGAATATCATATTATTAAACATTTCATTATTGAACAAAGAGGTAAATGCCGAGGGGGTGATTTGAACTCCCGACAGCCACGTCTTCAGCGTGGTGCTCTCCCAGGCTGAGCTACCTCGGCATGAAAAACTTGCAAATTAATTGAAATTAAAGCGTATTGTTTAGGGGATCCAGACAACATCGGGGATGTTTTTTCTATGATTTACTATACGAGCTAGAACAAACATAAGATCTGATACTCTATTGAGGTAGATACCTGCAAATTTGTTGATTTCTTCAGTTCTTAATAATGAAACAACATGAGTTTCTGCACGTCTAGATATTGTACGAGATAAATGAAGAATTGACGCCAATAAAGAACCACCAGGCAATATAAAACTGGTTAATTCAGATAATTGCGGCTCTAACAAATCAATTTTATCTTCTAGAAATGTAACCATTTCTTCAGTTGTTCTAGTGGTTTTATTTGAAATATCTGGATTTGCAAGATCAGAACCTACTACGAACAAATCATTTTGTATTTTAACTAAAATTTCTTTAATTTCATCATCTAATTCTAGTGAAAGTGCAATTCCAATTGATGAGTTAAGTTCATCAACTGCTCCATAAGACATTATTCTGCCGTGAGATTTCCATACCCGTGTATTATCAAATAATGATGTTTTTCCCTCATCACCTGTTTTAGTATAAATTTTCATGAATTTTTTTTATTATCACATCTATTAAGGGTAATGTTAAATTTACATGATCAAAATTGCATGTTATGACGGAAATCAATATCGCAAATGAACTCTTTTTAAATAAAAAATTTGAAGATGCAGTTCTTCAATATGAAAAAATATTAAAAAATGATCCGCATGATTTAACGGCTCTAAATAACAATGGGTATACACTAAGCAAATTAAAGAGATATGACGCAGCTATAGAATGCTATAATCGTTCATTACAAATTAAACCTGATGACAAATTAGTTCAGATAAATATAATATCCGTATATCGAAAAACTGGTAGAATTGATGATGCATTAGAATTATGCAATAGAATATTGGAAAAAAATCCTGATGAATTAATTGTATTATATCATAAATTACGATTATTAAAAAAATCTAATAAAATTACAGAATCAAATGAAATTTGTAATAAAATTCTCAAAAAATACCCGTATAATACAGATGTACAAAATGAACTTATTAAATAGAATTTGTCTTTGTAAATATGATCTCTGAATTCTTTTTTCAAATTGCGGGATTAAAAAAATTACCGCGGTCAGGATGGAAAATAAAACTTGGACTAGATGATTCAGAATCAGTCGCAGAGCATTCCTATATGATGTCTGTAATGTCAATGGTATTGGCAGATATGAAATCTCTAAATTCAGAAAAAGTAATCAAGATGTCTATTTTACATGATTGGGCAGAATCAAAAATTGGTGATTTTATGCCTGATGAAATTGGTTATGATAAAAAATCAGAATTAGAAAACTATGCCATGACTGAAATTTTAGAATCACTTCCGCAAAAAATTCAATCAGATTATCAAAATATGTGGAATGAATTTTTAGTTAGAGATACTCCAGAGGCGAGATTAGTTCATGAATTAGATAAATTAGAGATGGCACTACAAGCGAAAATTTATGAAACAGCCACTGATCCTGAAAAAGTTAAACCCTTCATTATTTCGGCAGTTGAGCAAATAATGGATCCTGATGTAAAGAAGATTCTAATGGACATCTTAAAATAAATACAAAATTACTTTTGAGTATCGTAATTATGTCTGAAAACAATGATGAATTGATAAAAGCACAAAATGAATTAATCGGTATTTTGTTTGAAATTATTAAACGTCTCCAATCCAATAACGATTTGGATGCAGAGTATTTTCAAATCCTTGGCAAGAAAGTTAGAACTGAAACAGAGAATTCAAGATTAGATGAAATTACTAACGAGCGGGAAGATAATGCAGAAGTTGTTTCAAGATTATTGAAACAAATAGAGTCTAATTAATGACCACAACTACATGAATCTCCGTCATCACACGTATCATCAACAATTCTAAACTTGTTTGTCTGTTCAAATTTTGATTGTGTATAATGTGAGATATTTACAATGCGCATTCTAACATCTTTTACATTCCAAGTACCTTCATTTTCAAACCAAGATTCAATTTCATCAACATCATATCGTTCTCCTTTTTCATTAATTTCTTTGAAAATTTGTTTTATGAGAGATTCATTTTCAGATGTTAGTTTAGATTTATCTTCAATTAACGTGGTTATCTCGTTTAAACGCATAATTGTTGAATTTAGTAATGGCATAGAAATTGTTAATTTTTATAGCATTTATAATATTTCTATCATATGCAATATTTTCAAGCATTAAAAGCGGGACAGAAAAGAGTCGAAGCATCACGAGCATATCTAAATTCAATTTCAAATGACAGAGCAATGCCGGCATTAGCATTACGCGATAATAAAACAAACGTATGGGAACCAGTAGGTGAAGAAAACCTCTATGCAGTAATTGATGAATCCTCAGGATTTGTTTTAACAGATTCTAGTGGTTATATTATTGCATTATGTGATTCAAAAGGCACCTCGAAATCCCTAGTTCAGAGTCTAAATCAAGAACAAAAAGATAACATTGTAGAATTATTGAAAAAAGATAACATTGTAGAGTACAAGGGCAAAGTAGCTTTACCTGTGTAGATTTTATTAATGCCATCAATTATCATACTAAGATGAACAAATATTCGAAAATCATAGAAGTAAAAGGCCATCTTATTGATTCACTGGTTTTGACAAAAATTTTTGACAGAGTTATGGATCTTGAAGGTAAATTTGAAGTTATGAAGATTTCAGTTGGGAAACTGAAAACAGATGAAAGTTATGCAAAATTAAAAATTATTGGAAAAAACAAGACACATCTAAATGAAATAATGACTGCTTTGCACAGAGAAGGTGCAACTACAAAAAGTCAAAAAAATTGTAAAATAAAAGCAGCTACAAAACATATGGTATTTCCAGATAATTTTTACAGTACAACAAACAACCATACTGCAATTTATCACAAAAACAAATGGATTGATGTAGATAATATGATGATGGACAAGTGTATTGTAATTAAATCAAATAAGGCAAAATGCGTACCAATTAGAGAAATTAAAAAAGGAGATAAAATAGTGGTCGGGGAAGATGGAATTAAAGTTTCAACACCTGAACGTCCAAGAGAAGGAATGAATGTTTTCCAATTTATGGGAAGTGGAAGCTCTAGTGAAAGACCAACCCAACATATTGCAAGAAAAGTTGCAGAAGATATTATGAAAACAAAAAAACAAGGTGGAAAAATTATCTTAGTTGGAGGTCCTGCAATCGTACATACGGGCGCAGCTGATGCAGTTGCAATGATGATTAAAACAGGTCACATTAATGCAGTTTTGGCGGGAAATGCACTTGCAGTACATGATGTAGAATATGCAACACTAGGTACTTCATTGGGAATGAGAGTTAAAGATGGAACGTTGGCCGTAAGAGGTCATAGAAATCATATGGATGCCATAAATTCAGTATTCAAAGCAGGTTCACTAAAGAAAATGGTTCAACAGAAAAAATTAACTCGAGGAATAATGTATGAATGTGTTAAGAAAAAAATTCCATTTGTTTTAGCAGGATCATTGAGAGATGATGGACCATTACCAGACGTAATTACAGACATTGCAGAATCTCAAAGAGAATACAAAAAAGTTCTGAAAGGTGCAAGCATGGTGATCATGGTATCTACAATGTTACATTCTATTGCAACTGGCAATATGCTTCCAGCAAATGTTAAGGTAATTGTAATTGATATCAATCAACCAACCGTAACAAAATTGATGGATAGAGGTACATGGCAAGCATTAGGAATAGTATCTGATGTAGGTGCATTTCTACCAATGGTTGCAAATCAAATTAGAGGTAAAAAATGACATTAAAAGAAATTGAACATATAGATTTTAACAAAGGAAATGGAATTGTTCCCGTGATAGTTCAAGATTCAGACTCTAAAGATGTTCTTACCCTGGCATATACAAACAAAGAATCTCTTGAACTAACAAAAAAGACTGGAAACTCGTGGTTTTGGAGTCGTTCTAGAAATAAACTATGGATGAAAGGAGAAGAGTCAGGCAATACTCAGAAAGTGAAAAAGATATTGGTTGATTGTGATTCCGATGCTATAATCTACTTGGTGGAGCCATCTGGTCCTGCATGCCATACAGGAGAACAAACCTGTTTTCATAATGCCATGTGATGGTAGAATTATTGATTTAATTTTGATTTAATTAATTCAAGTGTTTTGACAGGGTCTGCTTTTCCTTTTGTCTTCTGCATTACTTTTCCTACTAGGAAATTCACTGTTTCAGGACGTTCTTTAGCATCAATTACCGCCTGTTTTTCTTCTTCAAAAATTCGAGAGATTATCATATCTATTTCAGATGAATCTGAGACCTGACCCAAATCCATTTCTTGTAATACATCTTTTGTGTTTTTGCCTGATTTAATAATTTCTTGAAGTGCAACTTTTGCAGAATTTCTAGTTATCATTTTAGAATTCATTGCATCAACCAAATCAGACAGATGTTGTGAGGTTATCTTTGAGTTTTGTTGTTTTTCTTTTGTATCAATAAATCCCAATAAATCAGTGGTAATTAAATTTGCAATATCTTTTGCATTAGATTCATCATGAGCATTTTCAAATAATTTGGAATAATATTTGTCTGAAGACAAAATATCTGCAACTTGAGGTGCAATGTCATATTTTTCAACATATCTTTCTCTTTTAGAGCCAATACTTTCAGGCATTTTTTCCTTCAACACATTACGTGTTTCTTGGTTAATTTTGACCCATGGGATATCATTTTCTAAGAAATATCTGTAATCTTGATCTTCTTCTTTACTTCTAGAACTAATAGTAATTTTTCGCCTATCATCCCAATGTCGAGTCTCCATTGCAATTTCAATATCCCGTTCTGACAAACTTTGTTGACGTGTTAATTCAAAATGTAATGCTTTCTCTAAATCATGAAAAGAACCAATATTTTTGATTTCAACTTTATTTCCACCTTCAATTGATACATTTCCATCAGCACGCATTGCACCTTCTAGACCAGGTTCTGCAACACCAAGGTTTTCTAATAAATCTGAAAGAATATTTAGAAATACTCGAACCTGTCTGGGATTTTCAAAATCAGGATCTGTCACAATTTCAACTAGAGGCGTTCCTGCACGATTATAATCCACTAAAGTAATTTTTGTTCTTTCTGATGCCCCTTCGTAAATCAATCGACCAGGATCTTCTTCTAATTGTATACGTCTAATTTTGATTTTTTTGCCTTCAACATCAACATAGCCTTCTCCTCCCACACTCATGTCTCCATAAACATTGAGTTGCGTGATTTGGAAGTTTTTAGGTAAATCAGGATAGAAATAATTTTTTCTAAAGAATGCAATTTTTTCAGGAGTAGTACAGTTTAATGCCATTGCAATGCTAGTAGCTGATTCGACAGCTTTTTGATTTAATCTTGGAAGTGAACCTGGAAGTCCCATACATACAGGACAGATGTTGTGATTTGGTTTAAATTCACGGTAGTTTGCTTTACAAGAGCAAAACAGTTTACTTTCAAGTTTTGTTAATTGACAGTGAATCTCTAGCCCAATCTTTGTCATAACGGTACCTCCGGCAGTTTAGTTTTTGTTTCTAGGGCATATGCTGCTTGGAATAATGATTTTTCTTCTAGAGTATTTGCCATAATTTGCATGCCAATTGGCAGTCCATTAGATACTCTATATGGAATTGAAATTGCCGGTTTACCAGTAAGGTTTGCAGTAACAGTGTTGTAATCTAACAGCATCAAAGTTACAGGATCATCTATTTTTTCTCCAGATTTGAATGGTTGAACTGGAGCGGTAGGTGCAATAAGATAATCAAATTTTTTAAATGAAGAATTAATTTCAGAAATTAGTTTAGATTTTACTTTTAATGCTTTTAAGAAATATTTTCCAGCATGTCCTGCAGAAGGAACAAAACCTCCAAGAATTATTCTACGTGTAACCTCAGGTCCAAATTTTGTTCTTGATTTAGAAATGTAAGAATTGTATTCATAGCCTTCAGATTCCATTTCATATCCATAACGAATGTTATCATAACGTGCCAGATTACTACCAGCTTCGGTAGATGTTATTGTATAATATGCTGCAACAGTGTATGGTATGGTAGGTAAAGATACTTCATCACAAGATGCCCCTAAACTTTCAAAATCATGTATAGCCTCTTTTGTAGAATTAGAAACTTCAGAGCTTAGACCGTCCGAGGTAGTCATTTCTTTTATGATTCCAATCTTCTTCCCTTCAATTCCATTCTCTATATTTTCTAGATAGTTAGAATTTTTGTTATCTATGGTAGTATCATCATTTGCATCTTGACCTGCAATAACATTTAACAAAAATGCAGAATCTTTTACAGTTTTAGTCATCGGACCAATCTGTTCAATGCTATTTGCATATGAAATCAATCCATACCTACTGATTAATCCGTATGTTGGCTTTAATCCCACAACAGAACAAAAACTAGCTGGGTTTCTTACAGACCCTCCAGTATCGGATCCCAATGATGCAAGACATTCGTTTGCAGCCACGGAAGCTGCACTTCCTCCAGATGAGCCTCCTGGAACATAATCAAGATTCCAAGGGTTTTTTGTTGCACCGAATGCACTAAATTCAGTAGTCAGCCCCATAGCAAATTCGTCGAGATTTGTTTTACCAGTGATTACTGCATCTTCATCTTGTAAACGATTTACAACAGTGGCAGTGTAAGGTGCTACAAAATTTTCTAGGATTTTTGATGCACACGTAGTTTTAGTTCCTGTAATGCATATGTTATCTTTGATTGAAATAGGAAATCCATAACATTGACCTACTTTCTCACCTGATGCAATTTTTTTATCAATTAATTTTGCATCGTTTATAGCTGAATCATTTAATGAAAGATATGCATGCACTTTTTCATCAACATCTTTGATTCGCTGTAATGTTTCGGTAACAAATTCTTCTGTAGTAAAAGTTCCAGATTTTACATCTTCAATATATTGCAAGATGGATGTATTCAGATTCATTTAGTTCATCTTGGGGGCACGGACATAATGTTCACGGAAATTCTTTAATGATTCAATTAGTTTTTTATCATGAGGAATGAATTCATCTTTTCTTAATTCTGCCAATGATTTTTCTTGAGATGTGATTTCTTCAGAGGAGAGATCAATTTGATCAAGAATATCAAAATACTCAAGCATTTTCTTAACACGTCCAACATGTTCACTATGATCTTCAAGATCAATCTTCATTAATTTCGCAACTCTGATTATTTCCTCTTCATCAACCAATTTTTTTTCCTACGGTGTTAGTCTATCAACATCTCTTGGATAAAATGTTGTATCTCTAATATTTTCAGTTCCAGTTAGCGCCATCATTAATCTTTCAAGACCGATACCACAACCTGCATGTGGAGGCACACCAAAATCAAATATGTTGAGGTGGTATCCAAATGAATCCACATTCATTCCTTTGTTTTTCATTCTATCTTCTAATTCAGATTTCTTTTCAATTCTTGTACTGCCTGAAGATAACTCCAAATCGCCCCACATTAGATCAAATGATTCTGAAATCTTCTGGTCGTCTTTTTTTACTTTCACATAGAATGGTTTTGGGCCCATTGGCCAATCAATAATAAAGTAAAAGCCTGCCAATCCAATTTTTTGTAGATTTTTTGGATACAAATCGTCACCCCATTGTGTCTTTACACCTGCAGCTTGCATCTTTTCTATCAAATCTGCATATTTGTAACGAGGTATTTTATCAGGTAATTCTGGAATTTGAAAATCAACATTTTCATTTTCTTTTGCAAAATTTTGAACTGTAGTAACACATGTTTTTACCAAGTCTTCAATTCTATCCATAATATCATTATAATCCACATAAGCTTCTTCAAAATCAACAGATATCGCTTCAGACAAATGTCGATTTGTTCGAGATGGTTCTGCTCTAAATATTGGAGCAATTTCAAAAACTTTTTCAAAACTCATTGTTAGTTGTTCTTTATACAATTGAGGACTCTGAGCTAGAAACGCTTCTTTATTGTAATAAAATATTGGAAATAATGCAGCGCCACCTTCTGTTGCAGTCGCAATCATTTTTGGAGTATTAATTTCAACAAAGTCTTGTTTTGATAAATAATCTCTAATTGCCTTTAATGTTAAACTCCTTGCAAGAAATATTTTTTGTAAAACTGTTCTTCTGAGATCAATCGCTCTTACTTCTAATCGAGTATCGATATTTTTAACATCTTTTGCATATGGCTCAAATGGGGCAATTTTTTCAACATCTGAGAAAACTCGCATTTCAGTAGGAATCACTTCTATGCCAGTAGGAGACTTTTCATTTTTTCTTGTTTTGCCAACTACCGCAATTGAAGAATGTTGTTTCAGAGTAGAAAGTTTTTCGCGTATATCGTCATCACATTCACCACTCTTTGTAATAATTTGGATACTGCCTAATTTATCACGGATTGTTGCAAAAGCAATATTTCCATGACCCCTAACAGTTAGAACCCATCCCATAACAACTACTTCAGTACCTTCATCAAGTGAATTCAATTCGATAGAATAATGGGTTCTTCTAAGATCTCCCAATTCAGTACCAATCATTTAGTTTAGAGTGATTTTTTGGGTTTATTTTACATTTGGTTTATACGATTTTTATTTTAGAATACAGTTTAGATCATATGAATACACGGGAAAAGGCTATTGCATACATATCCGGCGCAATTGCCACATATTCGCTTAGAAAAGAGAGAGGAGAATTGGAAGATAGCTCTTCAATGTATGATTTTCTATCAAAGACCATACCTGAAGAACTAGATTCTGAGGCAAAGATTGAGCTAATTGATGAGATATTTCAATATGTGTCAAATTCACTATCTAGGGAATAGATTCAAAAAGCCATCCAGATAAGAAAAATTACTCTTGACAAGCATTGCAACTTTGGGGTCTCACTGCTCATTACAAGTTTTGAAGGGTGCAAAAGATGAGGGATTCAAGACAATATTAGTTTGTGAAAAAAAACGTGAAAAATTATATCGTAGATTTCCATTCATTGATGAATTAATCATAGTAGATACATTCAAAGAAGTTCTTGACCAAAAATGTCAAAAAATTCTTGAAGAAAATAATTCTGTTTTAATTCCTCATGGAACATTAATTGCACAAATGAACTCTGAAGAAATAGAATCCATTAAGACTCCTGTATTCGGAAACAAATGGATTCTTAGATGGGAATCAGATAGAGAAATGAAAGAAAAACTCATGAGAGAGGCAAATCTTCCAATGCCAAACCCCGTAACAGAACCAAAAGATATTGAAAGATTAGTAATTGTGAAAAGACAAGGAGCTGCTGGCGGTAAAGGATATTTCATGGCAGCTAATGAAGAAGACTATAACACGAAAAGAAACCAATTAATTTCGGAAGGAGTTATTTCAAAAGATGAAACCCTATACATTCAAGAATATGCAGCAGGGGTTTTAGCCTATTTACAATTCTTTTACTCACCATTAACTAATGAATTAGAATTCTTTGGAGTTGATCAAAGACATGAATCAGATATTGAAGGTCTTGGGAGAATTCCATCAGAACAACAATTAAAATCAAAAAAAGTTCCGTCCTTTAACGTAATCGGAAACAGTCCGCTAGTTTTGAGAGAGTCATTATTAGATGAGGCATATACGATGGGCGAAAATTTCGTTGATGCTGCAAAAAGAGTTGTGTCACCTGGCATGAATGGTCCATTTTGTATCGAAGGAGTATATGATGAAAATGCTAAATTTACATCATTTGAATTTTCAGCAAGAATTGTTGCAGGAACTAACATCTACATGGATGGCTCACCCTACTATTCATTATTATTCAATGAGAATATGAGTATGGGAAAAAGAATTGCAAGAGAAATTAAGATTGCTGAAGAAAAAAATCAAATAGAAAAAATTGTTACCTAGAACTATTGTAAGGGTCTAGGAATTTTTCCAATTAGATGTGAAATAGATACTTTACCGGGACCGCTAACTATTATGACTAGGTTCACAGCCAAAAGAATCAAATCTAATTCATATCCTCCATCACCTGTTAAACTGGATGCACCTTTGACTAGGAATATTGCGCCAAGCATGACTATCGAAAGTATAGCACCTGAAATTCGGGTTAAAACACCAATTAAGAGAAGTATTCCCGGCACAAATTCTGCCAAGGCTATAGGAATTTGCATTTCTGCAGGAATGCCCATGCTAGATATCCATCCACCAAATCCCGGATTTCCAAATTTTCCAAATCCATGAACAATGAAGATAACTCCAACAGTTGCACGCATTCCCATATGTGCAACGTCATGAAGTTTATTTGTAGAAAGTTCTGCATTCATATTTTTTCCATTTTTTTACGAGTTAATAACTAATCGAGTATTTCTCAAATAGACTATAACGTTAAAGACATACGAATATGATCAATTCCAACTCGTTGGAATATCTCACCCTCTTCAATAAAACCACATTTTTTATAGAAATTCCTTACAAAGTATATTGAATCTAAGAACATTTTAGAATAATTTTTAGATTGATAATATTCCCTTGATTGTGAAATACAGTCTTTTCCATGATTCTTAGTTCTAAATTCTTTCAAAATTGCCATTCGCTCTAATTTAATATCTGGTTTTACTATAACAAATCTCACAGCACCAACGACATTTTTTCCATCAAATATGATAAAATGATCACAGATTTCGTCATATTCATCAAATAGTTCAGATTCCAAGATGCCTAATTCATCTGTAAATACATTTTTTCGAATATCCCTAATTTTTGAAAAATTTTTATCATTTATGTTTAATTTTAATAGATTAGTTTCAGACATTGAAAGATGTCACTTAGTTTGAAGTGCAGTTCTGTTTGGAAATAAATGCAAAATTGCATCATTATGTTCTAATCTAATTTCTGCACGCCCAATACGACTCTTGTAACATTTAATTTTTTTACCATCAATAAAATTAAATTTATCAATTTCAACCAATGTTAACTCTTCTAATTTCCCAAGAGTTTTGTATACTGCAGATAGAGAGATGTTTAATTCATGTGCAATCTGAGGTGCGTCTTTTGCAACACTAATTATGGAAAATAATACTGAGCGATGGCACGCATTGACAAGAGAATCCATAATTTTTTGTGTGATATCATATTCACTTAATTGTAAAACATTTGGTTTTGGGAGTGCTTCACGCACAATCTGCTTTTTCATTTTACTAGACATCATTTGGAGTTAACGTTAACGAGGCGTCAGGTTTTTTTATAGTTATCTCTGCATTTTTAATTCTACTTCGGTATACCTTGAATCTACGTCCTTTTTCAGAAATTTGCCATTTGTCAACTCTAATTAATGTTAATTCCTCCAAATCAGATATTTTTTTGTAAACTGAACTAAGAGGAATCTTATGTTTTTCAGATAATTCTGCTGCAGTTTTTCCTTTTTTAATAATTGAAAAAATAATTGCACGAGATTCCGCATCTGCAAGCATTTCGAGTACCTTTTGGGTAACATCATATTTTTTTAATTGAGGTAATGTAATGCGTCTAGTCATAATTCTATAATCAAAATAGGTTATTTAAAATGATTATATATTCTTAGAATTTAGAATGAAAAATCAGGATATTATAATTAATGACATGGAAAGCCTGCTGCATGTCTCATATCGTGAGTTAGTTCATGAATTAACATTTCATCAAATGCTTGTTCGCCCATCACTATGCTAAAGATATGTCCTTGATCAAAACCTACAATAAATAATCCAAATCCAAAAACAAGTGCTAAAACAGCAATTGCAACTTTAGATATATTGGAAGTTGTAATTGTGGTTTGTGATTGTATCATAGGTTTTTGCTAAATACAATATATTTAAAGTAACTGACAAATGTTTCATGATATGAAGATCTATCTCCTAATAATTCCAGCTATAATTGGAGTAATTTTTGCCGGTCTTTTAGCTCTCAATACTTCTGAAACATCAACTAACGCATTCATTTTAAATAAAGAAAATTTATTACAAGGAGCAACTATTCTAGGCGATCCAAATGCAGGGACTACAATAGTTGAATTTGGAGATTATCAATGTACATTTTGTTATAAATTTCATAAAGAAACAATGAACAAAATTTATGAGAAATATGTAATTAAGGGTAATGTGAATTTTGTCTTCAAAGATTTTCCCTTAAATGGAGAACCATCCATCAGGGCATCTGAAGCATCATATTGTGCACAAGAACAGGATAAATTTTGGCAATATCATAACACATTGTATAAGAATTGGGGAGGAGAAAATACAGGATGGATTACAGAAGATTCACTAACAATGTTTGCAAAAAATTCAGGATTAGAACTTGAGGAGTTTGATTCATGTATGAAAAATTCAAAATTTCGACAAAAGGTTTTAGATAATGAACAATTTGCAAAGGAGAACAACATTAACGCCACCCCTTCATTTCTAATATTCAGCGGTAATGAAGTTTACAGGATAATTGGAGCCCAGCCATTTGAGAAATTTGAACAAGTGTTCCAAGAGCTAGGATCTTCCTGAGAATTAGAATAATCTTCATAATCACCTTAATATTCCAATTCAAGAACTATTAGAAAATGGGAAAATTTGAAGTTCAAAATGTTGATTCAGTCAAAATGTACAAAATCAGAAAGACATTGGAAGAATTAACACAGCAATCTGGTCGCGGAACAGAACTCATTACAGTATACATTCCAAAAGGGCAACAACTTCATGAGGTAATGACTCAATTGAGGGAAGAACAAGGAACTGCAGATAATATAAAATCAGATTTGACTCGAACTCATGTTGTAGATTCACTAGCCAAAGTAATTCAAAAATTAAAGTTATACAAAAAAACTCCTGAAAAAGGATTAGTAGTATTTTGTGGCGCACTTCCGAGAGAGGGTGGAGGTCCACCTGGAAGTGAAGTTGTAAAAATATATGAGATTGATCCTCCCAAAGATTTAACCACATCATTATACAGATGTGATGATCATTTTCACACGGATATTTTAAAAGATATGTTACAAGATGATAACATTATTGGGTTATTAGCAATTGATGCAAAAGATGCAGGATGGGGATTGTTACATGGTGATAAACTAGAGGTACTAAAACAAACAGGTTCAGGAGTTGCAGGAAAACATAGACAAGGTGGACAATCAGCAAAAAGATTTCAAAAATTAAGAGAAATGGAATTACAATATTATTTTAATAGAGTGGCAGAGATAACTAGAGAATATTTCATTGATATTTATCAAGTAAAAGGACTGATAGTATCAGGACCCGGCCCTACAAAAGAAGAATTTGTCAATAAAGAGTATTTAGAATACAGATTACAAAATAACATTATTGCCACAATTGATGCATCGTATTCTGGTGCAGAAGGCATTAGAGAGGCATTTGCAAAATGTTCAGATATTTTATCAAATTTTAGAATGGTAGAAGAGAAAAAAATAATTGAAAGATTATTTCAAGAAATTAACACAAATACAGGATTAGGAAGTTATGGATTAAAAGAAGTAATTGAAATGCTGAAAAATAACATTGCAGGAACAATAATTATTTCAGATGACATCAATATGAGCCGAATTGAGAAAACATGTAAAAGATGTTCAAACATAGACGATGAATTTATTGAACAAGGAAAAAGAATTGCACGAAAAACAGAAATGAAAAATCAACCATGTTCTGAATGTAAAGCGATGGATTCGGAAATAATAGACCAAGATCTTATCGATTACATTGCATTAAATGCAGCTCAGACCGGAACTAAAGTTGAAGTTGTTTCAGGTAAAACAGAACATGGGACAATGCTAGGTAGTTTAGGAAATATTGCAGCTATTCTAAGATATAATCCAAATCGCGTTTAGAAAGAATTTTTAATTTTTTGACGTAATTCTTCTAATTCATCATCAGAGGGAATTCTTCTTTTGGTCCACAATGTTGCTTTATCTGCATATCGAGGTATAATATGCACGTGAACATGTGGAATGATTTGTTTTGCTTCTTTTCCATTATTTTGTGCAATGCTAAATGCAACTGCGCCCGTAGCCTTGAGAATTGCATTTGCAATTTCGGGGACTAATGAAAATAATTCGGCCACCTCATTTTTAGGCATCTCAGTGATTTTTTCATAAGGAATTTTTGGTAAAACTAAAGAATGACCTGTATCAATTGGATATTTATCTAAAATTGCCATATGGTTATCATCTTCAAAAATAATAAAACCAGGTCTTTTTCCTTCAATTATTTCAGTAAAGATAGTTGCCACAACAAGTTTAGACTCGTTGATAGTATAAACGATATTGATTTATTTGGTCGATAAATTGGGAATGAACAATGGGTAAGAATAGGCGAGAAAAAAGAGAAGAAGAACGTGAAGGTTTTGCATCTAAGAGATCTGCACAATATAGAACTCGAAATCTAAAAGCTATAGGAATTTTATCTGGAATTGGAGTTATCGTTGCATTTGCCTGTTTTGAATTCATTACATCTACAAATAATGTCCCAGGAGCTCCAGAAAACGCTGGAAAATTAGGCGATGAGCATATTCACGCATCCATGTTAACCAAGATTTTTGGAGATAAATTTGATTATGCAACCCCAAATTATCAAGTAAAAACAAGCTGGATTCATTTTGAAAATCAAGATGGAGATACAATACATAGGCACTCAACTGGGGTAGATCTTGAATTCTTGTTTAATTCTATGAATATTGCACTCGATGACAAATGTTTTGTATTTCCTGATGGAAGACAATTTTGTACAAATAACGATTATACTTTACAATTTTATATCAATCAGCAAAAAGTTGAGGATATACGAAAATATATCGTACAGGAAGATGATAGAATTCTTATCACATATGGAAATGATGATCAAGAAGCCATAGACAAACAGTTAGCAGAGTTAAATGCACAAACAATCAACAGATTGTGAGCAAAATGAAAATTTCAAGTAGAAATGTTGTTGAAGGTACTGCTCGAGCACCACACCGTGCCATGTACAAGGCCATGGGACTTACTAATGAGGATTTAAGTAAATCATTTGTGGGTGTAAGCCATACAGGTAATGAAGCTACTCCATGTAATATTCATCTTCCAAATCTTGCACAACAGGCAAAACAGGGAGTAACTGACGGAGGAGCAACACCACGAGAATTCAGTACAATTGCCGTCAGTGATGGAATTGCAATGGGTCATGAAGGAATGAAATCATCATTAATCAGTAGAGAAATAATTGCAGATTCAATCGAATTAATGGTTCGAGCTCATCAATATGATGCATTGGTAGGAATTGCAGGATGTGATAAAAGTCTTCCAGGTACAATGATGGGAATGATAAGACTAAACATACCATCAGTATTTGTTTATGGCGGAACCATAATGCCTGGAATGTTAGATGGAAGAGAGTTAACAGTAGTGGATGTTTATGAAGCTGTTGGGTCTTATGATGCAGGAAAAATTACTGCAGAAGAATTAGAAAATATTGAGAATGTTGCATGTCCTAATGCAGGTTCCTGTGGAGGAATGTTTACTGCAAATACAATGGCATCAATTTCAGAAGCAATCGGATTAGCATTACCAGGAAGTGCCAGTCCTCCAGCTGAAGATGAAAGAAGGGACAAAATTGTCTATGAAACAGGAAAAGCATGTACTGAATTACTCGAATTAGGCATAAGACCGCTAGATATTGTAACATTCGAAGCCTTTGAGAATTCAATTACAATGTTAAATGCCGTGGGAGGATCTACAAATGGAATTTTACATTTATTGGCAATGGCAAATGAGGCAGGAGTTAATCTAACTTATGATGATTTTGAGAGGATTAGAAAAAAGACGCCACATCTTGCAGATATGAAACCTGGTGGAAATTATGTTATGAATAGTTTGGATAAGATTGGAGGTATTCCATTAATTATGAAAAAATTATTAGATAAAAATTTGATACATGGAGATGTGATGACAGTTACCGGTAAAACGATAAAAGAAAATTTGGATAACTTGGCAATTGTTGAAGTTGCAGAACAACAAATAGTTAAACCAGTAGATCAGCCAATTCACGAAGTAGGAACGGCTGTAATTCTAAAAGGAACATTAGCACCAGAAGGGGCAGTAATCAAAACTGCAGGAGTTGAGATGACCGAGTTTACAGGAGTCGCCAAAGTTTACGATAGAGAAGAATATGCATTTGAATCAGTTGCAAAAGGAGATGTAGAAGAAGGAGATGTAATGATCATAAGATATGAAGGTCCAAAAGGAGGACCTGGGATGAGAGAAATGCTTTCAACTACGGCAGCTCTTGTAGGTCAAGGATTAGGTAAGAAAGTTGCAATGGTTACAGACGGTAGATTTTCTGGAGGAACACGAGGGTTCATGGTAGGACATGTTGCACCAGAAGCATTTGTTGGGGGTCCAATAGCACTAGTGCAAAATGGAGATAAAATATCAATCAACTTAGAAGATTGTTCAATAAACTTACACGTATCAGATGATGAATTAGAGAATAGAAAAAAACAATGGAGAAGACCGGAGCCCAACTATTCTACAGGAGCACTTGCAAAGTTTGCATCACTTGTAGGTTCTGCTGCAAAGGGGGCAATAACTAAACCCGCACAATACTAATTATTCAAAATGTTTTTCACATAACATAATATTCTTAGAATCAAGAGTTTTTGCAGTAAGTGAAGTACCATCCTCAATTCCCTTTTTACAAACATAACAATTCATTTCATTAGCATCGGTTCTCAAAAAGACATGTTCTGTCTTTAAGACAAAATCTTGAGTTAGAGAAGATTTTCCAGAATATACTAACTGGCTCATGCTTTCCATACACAACTATTTGATATAAGTGTACCGTACTATAAGGTACCATTCATAACAAATTGAGACTATTTGCTAAAGGTATTTGATAACTTTAGCAGGGTTTTCAAACCAATTAGTTGTGAATGAATTGCAACTCTTTGTACATGATTGCTGATTTTATTCATAGTGAGTTTAGAATAAACAGATCTAATTGTGGATCGCTCAATTTTATTCGATCAACTTGTTAAACACACTTTAAATATTGAGATTTTTGTTTAAAAATATGAATGGTGACCGTCTTTGGACATTCAATCACTCCTAAGATAATTCCTCTAGTGTACACTGAAACACAGCCATTTGAAGTTTACAATAAAATATCAAGAAATTACAAATATTCATTTTTGTTTGAATCGTTAACTGGACCTGACGAACTTGCAGAGACATCAATTATGGGTTTTGAGCCAGAATTTATCGTAAGAGGGTATTTTGATAAAATTACAATTGAAAACAGAGATGGTGAAATTGAAACGATCAACACGCACACACCTTTGGATGAAATCAAAAAATTAGTAAAACAAACAGATGATATGACGTATCGATACTTGGGAGGGGCAGTAGGAAACATAGATTATGATGCCATACGTTTATTTGAAAATATTCCAGGAAAAAGAAATTTAGATAAACCAATAATGGAATTTGGGATATACAACGATGGTATTCTATACGATAACAAAAAGAAACAGTTTTTCTATTTTTACTACGATGAAAATCGTTCTGAAAATATATTGAAAACTGAAGTAGAATTTGGAACTTTTGAAATTTCAGATATAATTCCAAATTTAAATAAAGAAGAATTTGAGAAAATTGTAAACAAAGCAAAAGAGTACGTACATAGTGGAGATGTGTTTCAGGTTGTTCTTTCTAGAAAATTCTCATTTGAAGGAAAAGGAGATTATCTTAAAGTATATGAAAAACTTCGAAAACTAAATCCATCTCCATATATGTTCCACCTGAAAATGAACAATAATACAATAATTGGTTCTAGCCCTGAGATGTTGTTACGAGTTACTGGAAAAGATATTGAAACATTTCCTATTGCAGGTACAAGAAAAATTACAGAAGATGAAGAAAAAAATGAAAAACTAAAAGATGAGTTACAAAATGATGAAAAAGAACTTGCCGAGCACACAATGCTTGTTGATTTAGGTAGGAATGACATTGGAAGAGTTTGCGATTATGGAACAGTAAAAGTAAAAGAGCTAATGGAGATCAAGCGATTCAGCCATGTTCAGCACATAGTGACACATGTTGTGGGTAAGTTAAATGAAAAACATGACATGTATGACGCATTTGAAGCGGTTTTTCCTGCAGGAACTGTTTCAGGGGCACCAAAAGTAAGAGCAATGGAAGTAATCCAAGAATTAGAACCAACACAAAGAGGAACATACGCAGGGGCTGTAGGATATTTTTCATTTAATGGATGTTGTGATTTCGCAATTGCAATTAGGAGTATTTTTGCTGAAAAAAATAACGGGTTTGTACAAGCAGGAGCAGGAATTGTATTTGATTCAATAGCAGAAAATGAACTAAAAGAAACAGAACATAAAGCAAATGCAATGATTACTGCATTAAAGGAGGCAGCAAAATGAAATTTCTAATTATAGATAATTATGATTCTTTTGTGTATAACATTGCTCAAAGATTAGGAGAGTTAGGAATTACATCAGATGTAATAAGAAATGACAAAATAACAATAAAGGATATTAAGAATTCAAATTATGATGCCATAGTTATTTCTCCAGGTCCTGGAACACCGGATGATGAAAGATATTTTGGAGTTTGTAAAAAAGTTATAATGGAACTTGGACCTGTAAAACCAATTTTAGGAGTTTGCCTAGGTCATCAAGGAATAATTTCATGTTTTGGAGGAAAAGTTGTTAATGCAAAAAATATTCGTCATGGAAAAACTAGTCAAATTAAACATACGGATGAATCATTATTCATAGGAGTGAAAAATCCGTTTAGAGCAACTAGATATCACTCATTGGTAGGAGAAAAAACAATCATACCAGATTCATTAAAAATTACCGCAGTAGCAGAAGATGATGGAGAAGTTATGGGTGTGAGTCATAAAGAGTATCTAATCGAAGGAGTTCAATTCCATCCGGAATCAATATTGACTGATGAAGGAACAAAAATCTTTGCAAATTTTATAGAAAAGGTGAAAAAATATGAAAAAAATAACTGAGGATCTTACATTTGACGAAATGTCAGCAGTGATGAGTGAAATCCTAAATGGAAAACACAAAGATGAAGAATTAGCGGAATTTCTTGGAGATTTATCATGCAAAGGAGAGACAGATGAAGAATTACGTGCAATGCTTACAAAAATGAACCAGTATTCGGTAAATATCGATCCACAATGTCATGGAAATTTAATTGATGTTTGTGGAACAGGCGGAGATAATTTACAAACTTTCAATATCTCTACAACCGCATCTTTTGTTATTGCAGGTGCAGGAGGAAATGTTGCAAAACATGGAAATCGTTCAGTTTCAGGCGTTTCAGGTAGTGCAGATATTTTTGAGTATTTTGGGTTTGATTTGAGTTCAAAACCATGGATAGTAGAAGAGAGTATAGAAAAAATAGGAATAGGATTCATGTTTGCTCCAACGTTTCACCCAGCTATGAAAAATGTTGCCCCAGCTAGAAAATTAATAGGTAAAAGAACAGCCTTCAATCTTTTAGGACCACTATGTAATCCAGCAAAAGTAAGACATCAAATGATAGGAGTTTTTGCAGACAAGTATATTGAAAGAATTGTAAGAATCATGCAAAAAAACTTTTCCGACACAGTTTTAGCTGTAAGATCAGATGATGGGATGGATGAACTGTCAACAACATCAAAAAATAAAGCATGTCTACTAAAAAATGAAGAAATTACAGAGTTCATAATAGATCCAAGTAAGTATAACATGGAAAAAGGCAATTTATCAAATATTCAAATTTCAACAAAACAAGAAGCTATAGATGCATTTGCTAAGGTATTGAATAATACATCAAACAAAACAATGAAAGAAATTACAATATTAAATGCCGCAGGAGGACTGCTTGTAGGAGGGATTTGTGACAGATTTGATGAAGGAGTAGAGTTAGCTCTAGAAACAATAAACAATGGAAATGCGTTTAAAAAATTAAAACAATTTGCAAAAGAAAATAATGCATTAGACAAATTAGAGGAGTTTGAGTGATATGGAAAATATTTTAGAAAAACTTGTTAATAATTCAAAGAAAGCAATTAATGACGGAGTATACGAAATATCTGAATCACTATCTAAATCAGAAATTGATTTAGGCGAAACCATGGTCAGATCACAACATGCACCATTAATCACAGAAGTAAAATTTTCATCTCCCGCACTAGGAAACATTAGAAAAGTGTCAAACCCAGTAAACATTGCAATTGATATGGTTAATGGAGGCGCATCAGCGTTATCAGTATTAACTCAGCCATTTTTGTTTGATGGATCACCAGAACTTTTTATGAAAGTTAGAAAAGTGGTAAAAATTCCAATGTTGATGAAAGACATTACAGTTGACAAAATACAAATTGATGCCGCAAAAAAAATGGGTGCCGATTATTTTTTACTTATACAATCTATTTTTGATAAAAAAATGGTATCTGAAATGGATGAATTAATTGATTATGGGCATAAAAACGGAGTGAAAGTACTCGTAGAGGCACATACCTCAAAAGAATTTGAAAATGCATGTAAAACTGACGCAGATATTGTTGGAATCAATAATAGAAATCTAGATACCTTGAAAATAGATCTGAATACAACTAGAAATATTCTAGAAGAATTTAATTCATCTAAAATCATCATCTCAGAAAGTGGGATTGAAACTCAAGAGGATATTCGATTTCTTCATAAATGCGGCGTGAAAGGGTATCTTATAGGTACAGCAATAATGAAAAATGAGGATATTGAACAAACAGTCAGGAGGTTAGTGAATTCTATATGAAGATTGGAATGCCAAAAGATGGAAGATTTGGAGAGTTTGGTGGGAAGTATATACCAGAAACATTGGCACCTGCAATAGAGGAATTAGAAAAAAATTATCTAAAAATCAGAAATGACAAAAACTTCAAAAAAGAACTTGGAAGATTATTAATCGATTATGCGGGAAGACCAACCCCAATTTACTTTGCCAAAAATCTTACAAAGACCATAGGTGGCGCTAAAATTTATCTAAAAAGAGAAGATTTGTTGCATGGAGGAGCTCACAAAATCAACAATACGTTAGGACAAGCATTACTTGCCAAACGTATGGGAAAGAAAAGAATTATTGCAGAAACAGGAGCCGGTCAACATGGAGTAGCTACTGCAATGGCATGTGCAAGTTTAGGATTGAAAGCAGAAATTTACATGGGATATGTAGATACATTACGTCAAAAACAAAATGTTTTCAGAATGGAATTATTAGGAGCTAAAGTACATCCGGTAAAATCAGGTTCAAAAACATTGAAAGATGCAATAAATGAAGCAATGAGAGATTGGATTACAAATGTTGATTCGACTTACTATTTACTAGGTTCAGCTGTAGGCCCTCACCCATATCCACTAATGGTAAGAGATTTTCAAGCAGTAATTGGTACAGAAATTAAAAAACAGATGAAGAAGATTCCAAATGCAGTGATTGCATGTGTAGGAGGAGGCTCTAATGCAATAGGAACATTTTATCCACTAATTGACACTAATGCCAAAATCATAGGAATAGAGGCAGGAGGAAAAGGAATAAAAACAAAATTACACTCAGCCCCACTTACTGCTGGAAAAAAAGGAGTGTTACATGGAATGATGACATACCTAATGCAAGATAAGGATGGACAAATTAGTGAAACCCATAGTATTTCTGCAGGATTAGATTATCCAGGGGTTGGACCAGAACATGCATATCTTAAAGATAAAAATCGTGTAGAATACAAAGCTGTAACTGATGATGAAGTAATTAATGCATTTTTAATATTGACCAAAACAGAAGGAATAATTCCTGCATTAGAATCAGCCCATGCAATAGCATATGCAATTAAAATTTCAAAGAAGATGAAAAAAACAGAATCAATTGTTGTTACACTATCAGGTAGAGGCGACAAAGACATCGATATAGTAAAGGAGTATTTAGCAAATGTCAAGAATACGAGATAAATTTAATCAGTTAAGATCAAACAATGAGGCAGCGTTAATCTCATACATAATGGCAGGATATCCATCAGAAAAAGCAACATTATCCGCAGTTAGAGGACTAATTCGCGGAGGGGCCGACATTATTGAATTAGGATTTCCATTTTCAGACCCAATTGCAGATGGGCCAACAATTCAGATGGCAAGTACAGAATCATTGAATAATGGAACAAAGATTGATGATTTTTTTGCAATTGTAAAAAAAATTCGAAAAGAGTCAGAGATTCCATTAGTGTTAATGACATATACAAACATCTTGTATAATCAAACATATCAAAAATTCATTTCACGTGCAAAAGAAGCAGGTATAGACGGACTGATTTTACCGGACATGGCAATAGAAGAATCATATGAATATGTCAAGGCAGCAAAGAAAAATCATATGGATACAATATTTCTTGTATCCCCAAATACAGAAAATAATCGACTGAAAAAAATTATCAAATCAACATCAGGATTTCTGTACATGGTTGCAGTTTTTGGTACAACAGGAGTTCAAACTAAAATTCACAAGTATACAATTGATGCACTAAAAAATACAAAAAGAGCTGCAAATGGGAAGATCCCTGTAGGAGTAGGATTTGGAGTATCTACTGAAAAAGATGTTCAAAAGTATGTTTCATATGGTGCAAATGCAGTAATTGTTGGAAGTGCGAACATAAAGATCATGGAAAACACGCCTGCAGATAGGATTAACAGAAGAATTGAAGTATTTACAAAAAGACTAAAGAAAGAAACAAGATAAGCGAATAGAATAAAAATAAGAAGTTTATAGAATTAAAATGCAGACAAAGTTTATTTTTGTTACAGGCGGAGTTATGTCTGGATTAGGCA